>Ga0335085_10001328_pt1 | contig 54071 bp, 37 predicted proteins | sample Lox_Sample_45_FD_206712 | JGI IMG/M metagenome (GOLD analysis project Ga0335085, IMG submission 206712) | Soil microbial communities from Loxahatchee National Wildlife Refuge, Florida, United States - Lox_Sample_4.5 | ecosystem: Environmental > Terrestrial > Soil > Wetlands | place: USA... | reverse complement strand
GCGTAACTCTGTTCTGCGTAACTGCCGCGCCCCGACGCAAAGACCTTCCCGAACAGTTCCGTCCAGATCCACTTCACCTCATGCGCCCGGTTGGCAATCTGCGGCACGTTGTGCGCCGTATTGCACGCGCGGGCGCATTCGGCGCATCCGTCCTTTTCCCCGCATTTGGCCAGATCGATCACCATGCCCCAGCGCACCGGCCCCGCCGCGTCCGCGCTTGCCGCCACGCTTCCTTGCCCCAGCGTGCGCACAATTTGCGTTATCCCGCCCGCCAGCAGCGACAGGCCGCTCAGCCGCATGAAATCTTTGCGCGTCATCTTCATGGCACGACCCTCGCCGCTGCCGTCCGCGGCTCGCTATGGCAATCCCAGCAATACGGCCCTGAGACACCCGAGTACTCGTGGCACCGGTCGCAAAATCCCCGCTTTTCGTGGCAACCCAGGCACGTTCCCGTCAAGCTCTTCTCGTAAACTTTGCCGTTGTACGCCACAAAACGCCGATCGCCGCGCCGCACCACATCCTCCCGCCAGTTCAGCAGCATCTTCATGTGTTCCGCGCGCATCGTTCCCGCCGGCGCCACACACTCCTTTTCCTTGGCTGGCATTACCAGGTCCGGCTGCCTTGCCAACGCCTTCACATTCGCTCGCGCATACCAGAACGGCGTGGTCATCACCGCAACAAACAGCGCAAGTCCTCCGAAGATCCACACGCGATCACGCATGGCTGCCCCCGCTCGCATTGCTCGCCGCCGGCGCCACTGTCGCAGACGGCTCCCCGCGCAAATCGGCGGCTCGTTCCTTCTCGCCGGTCATCACCAGCGCGTTGCCCAGCAGCTCGTGCACCCCCGCAACCTCGACGCCCGGAACCCAGTACTCCAGCAGGGTCGGCAGCGTCGCCTTGTCGATCGCGCAAATGCATGTCAGTAGATTGACGCCGTACTTCTCCTTCACATACTTCACCGCATTCGCACGTGGAAATCCGCCGCGCAGGCGCATCTCAAGGTTTTCGTCCGTCCCCAGGCCTGCGCCGCTGCCACAACAGAAGGTCTGCTCGCGTATCGTGTTCTCCGGCATCTCATGAAACTTCCCGCACACCGCTTTCAGAATTGCCCGTGGCTCTTCGAGCAATCCCATGGCCCGCGCCGGATTGCACGAGTCGTGATACGTCGCGATCCAATGATCGTTACGGTGCGGGTCGAGCTTGATTTTTCTGTGATGAATCAAGTCTGCCGTGAATTCGCAGATGTGCACCATCTTGGTCGACCGTGCGTTCTCAAACACGGTCCCCGTCACCGGCGAAACCGGTACTTCCAGAAAGTCCGCTGGCCCGTTCATCGTGTCCATATACTGGTGGACCACACGCCACATATGGCCGCACTCGCCGCCCAGAATCCACTTCACGCCAAGCCGTCGCGCTTCCTCGTATATCTTCGCGTTCAGCCGTTTCATCATCTCGTGCGACGAGAACAGCCCGAAGTTCCCCCCCTCCGAAGCGAATGCGCTCACCGTGTAATCCAAGCCGATCTCGCGAAACAACATCAAATAGCCCAGCAGAGTGTAGTAGTGCGGCGTGCCGAAATAATCGGCCGAAGGCATTACGAACAAGACCTCAGCGCCTTTGCGGTTGATCGGCACCTCAATCTCAATCCCGGTAATCTCCGAGGCTTCCGCTGCCGCAAATTCGATGCTGTCTTTGAACGCGTGCGGCTGGATGCCAAGATGATTCCCCGTCCGGAAGCAGTTAGCCGCGGGCTCCAGCACCCAGTTCGTGTTGCACCCGATCAGGTTCAGCAGTTCGCGGCCCATCATCGTGATCTCGGCTGTATCGATTCCGTACGGACAAAAAACAGCGCACCGCCGGCACTCCGTGCACTGGTAGAAGTAGTAGAACCACTCCTTGATGACGTCCTCAGTCAGTTCGCGTCCGCCGGCCAGCGCGCCAAACATACGCCCGGCCAGCGTGAAATACCGCCGATACACCGACCGCATCAGCTCCGCGCGCATCACCGGCATGTTTTTTCCGTCCGCCGACCCAAGATAGAAATGGCATTTGTCCGCGCATGCCCCGCACCGCACGCAGATGTCCATGAACAGCCGGAACGACCGGTATTTCTTCAGCCGCTCCTTCATGCCATCCAGGATGATCTGTTTCCAATCCGGCGGAAGCTTCCAGTCCACATCTGTCGGTTGCCACAACCGTGCGTTCGCCATCCCCAGCGCCGTCACATTCTTCGCAGCCGCGCTGTAACACATCGCGCCCTTGCGGAACTCCACATGCGGATCGCGCCAATCGCCGCGCGGGGGCTTCTGCTCAATCTGTACGAGCGTTTCCGCCATCTTCGCCCCCCACATGAACTTCAACCGGAATCCCAGCCGCTTCGATCTTGTCGCGAAACTCCTCTTCCCACTCCGCGTATGTGTGCGTCTTCACAGGCGCATTCCACTCGTTTACGTGCCGTTTCATCCGGCTGTTGTTCGCCACATTCCGCGTCGGGCTCAGAAAGACTCCCCCCATGTGCATGAGCTTGCTGAACGGCAAGTACGCTGCAAGTGCGCAAACCAGCAGCAAATGCGCGAAAAAGACCGGTCCCAAAGCTCCTGAAACCGCCGGTCTCAGCGCCGCCAGACTCAACGCAAATTCCTTCACGCTGAGCAAATCGATCCTCGTGAAGTAGCGCATCAAAACGCCCGTCACTCCGATTCCCAGGAGGAGGAACAATGCGAAATAATCCGTGAAAAGCGAAATGAACCGGACCGCCGGATCGCGAAAGCGCCTGATCAGCAGATAACCCAGCGCTGCGAGCACGATGACATCGGATAGATAGATCTGCGGCGCACCGATCTGCAAGAATCCGTCAAGCCGTTCAAGCCCGTTGATGAACGCCGGCACCGGCTCCAAAAACAGCCGCAAATGCCGAAGCACGACCACCAGCAGCGCCCAATGAAACGCCATAGCGCCCAGCCAAAGCGCTCCCGCCTCGCCCACAATCAACCGTCTGCTGTCAATGCGCGCCTTCTTGTTCTGGAACAGCGATCGGAACAGCAGAATCTCACCCGCCATCCTTGTCAGCACGCCCCATCCGGTTGACGGATTCTGGACCTTCGCCCTTTTGATCCAGCCGAGCGACTTCTGCTGCCCGCAAGTAACCGGGATGTGGAAAGGGACTGGCGCTGCCGCCCAGCCGGCAACGCGCCAGCAGAATCCTCCAAGGAAAATCGCAAACGTCATATACGGAGTCACAGCCGACAATGCGATCCGGCCCGTCTCAAACTGCCCGCCGGCAATCCCTGCTGCAACAATGCCGATCACCGCGAGCAGGGCGTAGAGCGCGTTCATGCTGGTTTCCCCGTTACTGCGTCAAACCCGGCGTCACAAACCGCCGCAACTCTTTCTCCCGCAGTCCGGCGATCTGCTCGCGGCAGGCCATGTAACAGTCGAAAGCCGTTAGCGCCAGCTCGTCGATCCTGGCCTCCAATTGCTTCGGGACCGAGCCCAACACTTCTGCAACCACCTCGCGCAAATCGAAGATGAATCGCAGCGCTGCCGACGGACTGAGACTTTGCACGGCGCGCAGCCTTAGGAGCCCATCCAGTGCCGGCGCAATTGCGCGCTCATTCATGGCTCCCATCAGCTCGCCCGCCAGCGTCTTCAGGCTTTCCTCAATCAAATGGCCCGCGGGATTGCGAAACGGATCGCGCTCGCCCTGCACATATGGCAGCGACTCCGCGGGGTAGGACTTCATCGTCCTCTCGATCCACCGTTCCGCCACAACCTCGCCAATTGCATCGCTCACGCTCATGGCTGCCTACACGCAACCGGTGGGCTTAGGCAGCCCGGCCAGTTTGCACGCTCCCTTTGCCGGTCCTGAAGGAAACAACTGATAAATCTCGCCGAGTTTGTACCCCGTTTCCTTGCAGACCTTGCGTACCATCGGCGCAATGCCAAACTGCAGATAGTAGTTCCGGATGTAGCGAATCACCTTCCAATGCCCCTCCGTCAGCTCGTTGATCGCTTCGGTATGGGCAAAGTCTTTGGCGACATCCTCGCTCCATCGATCGGGCTCCTGTAAAAAACCGTCTTCGTCGACCTCGTATTTCCTTCCCTCTACTTCAAATTCCGGCACATTTCACCTCGTCTTCAGTTCATTTCGATATAGCCGCACGGACACGATTCCTCGCACTTCCCACATCCGTTGCAGAGATCGATTTTGATCTTGTAGTGTTCACCCTTTGGCAGCTTCGCAAAGCAATTCTTGCTGCAATACATCCAGCACGTCTCGCAGTCCATGCACATCCCGCACGACATGCACCGCGCCGCCTCGGCGAGAACATCCGCTTCTGTCAATGGAGCACTGTTCGCAACCGGCCGCGCCGACGGATACCAATCCAGCTTCAACTTTTCCGATCGAATTACGGTTGGCGCCGCAGCCCGCGCCGTACCGCCGCCCTCCAGATGTGCCGCAATCGCCTCAGCTACTGCACGCCCCTGCGCAATCGCTACGCTTACCGTATTCAGCACGCGCGGCAAAGCCTCGGTCGCCTCCTCATCCGGAATCTCCGGCAGTTCCGCAGGCAACTCGCCCACCAGCGCAGCGTTGCCATCTTCGCCGGCTCGCAGCTCCAATTGCGCAGTTTTCTGCAACCCCATCGCAAAAAAAACAACACAATAACTCCGCCTCAACTCTTCCAGCGAAACATCGCGTCCCACTACGCATCCCGCGCGCAACTCAATCCCCAACCCGAGAATGTTTCCAATCTCCGCGTCCAGCACATCGGCCGGAATCACTGCCCGCGGAATGCGGTAGCGCATCATGCCTCCAGGCAGTGGCGCCGCATCGATCACCGTCACTTTGAAACCCTTGCGCGCCAGGTGGTACGCCGCCGACAACCCCGCTGGTCCCGCGCCAACGATCGCAATCCGCGCTGCATCCGCCTTCTGCTCCGCGATCGGACCCACCCGCAGCCCCCCCGCAATCGCAAAATCTCCGACGAACTGCTCCAGCTTGTTCACTGCCACCGGCCCGTCCTTGGCCCTGCGATTGCAATTCAATTCGCACGGATGCTGGCACACGCGCCCGCAGATTGCCGGAAACGGATTGCGCTCCAGAATCCTGTGCCACGCCTGTTCGAATGCCTGCGCCGGCGTTCGCCCATAGGCCTGGTGCTGCGCGAGCGTTACGAGCCATCCGCGCACATCGGTTCCGCTGGGACAGCTATGGATGCACGGTGCCGTCTTCGCCACGTACACAGGCCGTCGCGGACTCACATCCGCGCCGCTCGCTGCGGCGCTTCGAATCACCGGCTTCTTTACTTCCTTGAACAGCCCCATCGCCGTCGCTTACTCCCAAGCCCGACTTCCCTTGCCAGGAACTGGTTGCGCAACCACCGTTTTGAAGATCGCCGCTCTACAACTTGCTGAAAAACCCGGCGCTTTGAAGGGGCACGACTTTAGTCGTGCCGTAAGCATCGCTTAAATCGTCGGGGCTTCAGCTCCTGAGGGATGCGCCAGCAGCCGCCCCAACCCATTTACGAACCGCTGCTAATGCCGTACCTGGGCTGACCGCGCAAACGTCATGCCCGCGTGCTTGAAATCGTCGATGTGGTAGCGTGTAAATTCGAACCCGGTCAACTCAAAGAACCGCGACCACCCGATCCGATCGATCCACTCTCCTACGCGCTCATATCTCCGCGCTTCGCCGCGATACACATCCACGATCTTCACTACGGCCTCTACTACTTCCGGCCAGCGCGGCGGATTGTTCGGCAAAAACGGAATCGCCAGCCGCGAAAACCGTGGCGCGCTCCGCGCATTGCTGACTTTGCCGCCAACCCAGATCGAAAGCCCGTCGTTCTCCGCATCCGCCATCTTCATCGCGGGACACACGCTGAAGCAGTTGCCACAGTACATGCACTGCTCTTCAATCACCTCCACTGACTGCTTCCCTCCGACCCCTGGCACTGGACGAATCGCGCCCGTCGGGCACGAAGCGATTAGCGTCGGCACCTCGCAAACCTTCGTCAACATCTCGCCCTGTACCTTCGGCGGACGCCGATGCACACCGAGAATCGCTATATCCGAGCAATGCACTGCGCCGCACATGTTCAGGCAGCACGCCACCGCAATGCGTAGCTTCGCCGGCAGATCCTCATGCGTAAAGTGATCGATCAGGGCGTCCATCACGCTCTTCACCAGCCCCGACGCATCCGTCGCAGCCGCATGGCAGTGAACCCACCCTTGCGTGTGCACAATATTGCTGATTGCGTTGTTTGTGCCGCCCACCGGAATTCCCAGCGCCGCCAGTTCCTGCTTCAGCGGCTCAATCATTGCCGCATCTTCCAGCAGAAACTCAATATTGTTGCGGCTCGTAAAGCGCAAATACCCACCGCAATATTTGTCGGCGAGGTCGGCAAACTTCCGGAGGGATTCAATGCTCAGCAGGCGCGGTGTCCCTGCCCGTACCGTGTACAGCCGATCGCCCGACTCCGCCACGTGACACAGAATGCCCGGCCCCAGCTTTTCGTGATACTTCCATGCCCCGTAATTCCTGCGAATTACTGGCGGCAAAAACTTGTCGTACGCCGGAGGGCCAATGTCCGTGATCCGTGGTTGCAGCGGAGTCGTCGTCATTCCTCGCCCTCCTTCGTCGCCTGGTAGTAGATGTATGGGTTATCCCTCGGCGCCGACACCATCTCCGGTACGGGATCGAGGCCGATCCCATCCAGAAACGCCGCCAACCCCACCCGTTGAATCAGTTCCCCAATCCGCTCGCGATTCGTGCCGTACTCATCCCAGAAATCCCAGATCCTCTGGATAAGTTCCTTGAGCGTCTCCAGCAGTTCCTCTGCCGGCACAAACGGAATCAGTACCGATGACAGCAGCGCACCCTGAAGTATCGGTGCCTTTGCCCCGATCAGAACCACGGCCCCCTTTTTAACACCTGGCCGCAGCGCCTTTGGCATCGCATTGATGCAATGCATGCAGCGCACGCAATCGCGATTGTCGATGTTCAATTGCTTCCCGTCCCAATCCATACATTTGCCGGGACAATTGCCGCAAACATCCCTCTGGATGTCCATGCCTGACGTGGCGTACTTCGCCACCTCATCCTGGTCGATGCGAATCTCGTCCTTCCACGTCCCAATCACCGACAGATCGGCGCGTGCAATCGCCGCTACGCAATCATTTGGGCAAGCCGAGCACTTGATCTTGAATTTGTAAGGAAACGCCGGCCGGTGAATCTCGTCCTGGTACGCCATCGTCAGGTCGTAGCACAGTTTCATCGCGTCAAAGCAGGCCCACTCGCATCGCGCCATGCCCACACAGCACGACGGTGTCCGCACTGCCGAGCCAGATCCACCCAGATCAAAACCCGCGTGCGTCAGCTCCTGGAACGCCGGCTCCAGGTGATCCGTCGTCGTCCCCAGCAGGATCATGTCGCCCGTCGATCCGTGCATATTCGTCAGACCCGACCCGTGCCGTTCCCAGATGTCACAAACCGTGCGCAGCGCATCGCTCGAGTAGAACCACCCCGCCGGGTGATTCACGCGCAACGTATGAAAGTGAGCTACCTTCGGGTACTGCTCGCCTACGTCGCTGTAGCGCCCGATCACTCCTCCGCCGTATCCTAGTACGCCCACCAGGCCGCCATGCTTCCAATGGCTCACCTTGTCTTCATACGAAAGCTCGAGTTGTCCCAGCAGGTCGCCCGCGCTCTCGTTCCCGCCCGATGCTGACTTGATCTCCGTCACAAAGCTCGGCCACGGCCCTTTTTCCAGCTCATCCAGCAGCGGAGTCTTCCGTTCGCTCCGTTTCAGCTCCATGCCGTCGTCACCTTCCGCCATCGCCACGCCTCTTTCGCGATAAATCGTTGGTCGTTACTTCACAAGCAGAGATCTCGAGACAAGAATTCTTCTCTCGCAGCGCATTGCGCTGAGCGTCAAATTAGCGCAGTCGCAGCGCCACTCAACACGCAGGATGCCCTTCTGCACCGAAAATCAATCACCATAGATTGAACGCGCCAAAGACCTTAGCTCGCCGTGATGGGTATCACAAGCAGCATCTGTTTCATGTGGGAATTTGAATTCAGATGCCAAAAACTGCAGTGAACGCCGCCGCTATTCTCACCGACCGTGTCTTCTTCCCCATGCTGGTGAACCTTGCCGGCAGAAAATGCGTCGTCGTCGGTGCCGGCAAGGTGGCCGCCGCAAAGATCGACGGCCTCCTCGCCTGCGGCGCCTCCGTCACGGTTGTCAGCCCCCGGGCCCTTCCAGCCATACAGCGTCACGCACGCGCCGGCATGCTCATTTGGCGTCGCCACGCCTTTTCCGCTCGCGATCTCAACGGCGCTTTTCTCGCTATCGCAGCTACCAGCTCGCGCAAGACCAATGCCGCTGTCTTTCGTGCCTGCGCCACGCGCTGCATCTTCTGCAACTCTGTTGACGATCCGGAGCACTGCGACTTCATCTATCCCGCCGTTGTCCGCCGCGGCCCTCTGCAGATCGCCATCTCCACCGGCGGCCGCAGCCCCGCGCTTGCCTCCCGCCTGCGCCGCCAGTTTGAACAGAAGTTCGGTCCAGAGTGGGGCGCCTGGGTCAATCACCTCGGCCAACTCCGCGAAAATCTTCTACACAGAGATCTTTCCGTCACGGCCCGCCGCGAGCGACTCCGCAAACTGGCTTCGCCGCCCGCATTCCGCACCTTCCTCCGCCAGCGTAATGGCAAGTCATCTCGAAAGAAGCGCCCGTAATTCAGTTGATCAGCGCCACTCCCAGTCGATGAATCCGGGCTTCACATCCGCCATCGCGTTCACCACCAGTTCCACCAGCCCGCCGTAGAAAAGCCGGTTCTTCTCCCACAGGTTGTAATAGCTGATCATGTCGCGGAACTGCCCCTTGCAGTTGCTGCACGGCGCGCAAAGATACTTCGGCGTCTCCGGCCCTATGCACTCCCCAAACGCGCGCAGCACCTGCTCCAGCTTCTTTCTCCCCGCCACATGGAACCGCCAGTCCGCGAAATTGTTCCCGCTCATGATCGCGAACCCGCTCCCGCCTCCGCAGCAATAGTTATTCACTCCGTGCGGCTCCATCTCACGAAACTGCGGGCAAAGCGCGCGCACGATCTCCCTCTGCGGTTCCACCACGCCCATCAGCCTCACCATGTTGCACGGATCGTGCAGCGTCACCGGGAAATCATTCCGCTCCGCATCGAACTTGATCTTTCCGCTCAGCACAACATCTCGCAGCAGCGGCAGGTAATTCTCTCGCGGAACATTCAAATCTCCCGTCAGCAGCCGATCCGCAACAACGCACAATCCTTTGTTGGCATGGCCGCACTCACCCACCACGATCCGCTTCACTCCGAGCTTCTTCGCCGCCTCTACATGTTTCAGTGCCACCCGCGCGAATTGCGCGTCGTCGTACCACAGCCCGTAATTGATCGCGTCATACGCCGCCAGCTCCGAACTCATCGTCCAGCTCACGCCGGCCATCGTCAATATCAGCCCGAACGCCCCCGGATTCTCCGGCCACGCCATGATCTCGCCGGCATTGTGAACCAGTAGCACATCGGCGCCTTTTACATCCCACGGCGTGTGAAATTCAATCCCCGTCCTCTCGCTGGTGTCCTCGTCAATGAACGCGACATTGTCCTTCACAATCTCCGCGGTCATCCCCGTCGACGAGCCCGCCTTGAGCTGCAGCATCGACCCGTTCTCGTGGATCTCCTTCGGCGCGATCCCCATCTCCAGGCTGAATAGCTTGCGCAATTCGTGCGCCACCAGTCCGTTGTCGCACCCGATCGGGCACGACTGCGCGCACCGCCGGCATAAATTGCACCGATACGCCAGCTCAATCAGCCGCGCCACCATCGGCCAGTTCAGCTCAATCTTTCCGTGTTGCCACGCCGACAGCAGCCCTCCTCGTTTCACATGCTTGAAATACAGCCGCCGTACTATCTCCGTACGGAATGTCGGCCGGTACAGCTCGTTGCGTCCGCTCGCCTCAAAAATGTGGCACGATTCCGCGCACGTCTGGCACCCTGTGCAGTGCTCCATCGTCAAAAGCAGCGGCTGCAAAAACGTCCAGTTATTCTCCTTGTCAAACAGCTTCTCCAGCCCCGACAAAAACCTCACCACAAGCTGCTTCTCTTCCTCCGCCGTCTTCGGCTTCGGAACATTTACCGCGCATGTATCGTCGAGCCCGCACTCGTACCGGCTTCTGCTCTGTTCCGTCAGCATCGTCCAGGCACGATCCTTCTCAACCCCATCCAGCGGAGCCGGCAGCGGCATCAGGTCCTCATTTTCTAGATGAATCAGCGGCTCCCGATCCTGCCGCGAAATCTCGCGCACTTTCAACGTGCCGCTCATTTGCGCGCCTCCTGCACCGGATTCGCGCTCGCCACGTCCGCCCAGCTCCGTTCGCCATCTGCGCCCACGTGCTGCGCCGCCCATGTCGGGCGTCGTCCCAGATTGGCAGCGATCTCCGCCTCCATCGCACCGCCCCGCACATTGCGCCTGTCGTCCCACCGCACAGAGTGCCACGCAAAATACTTCGCGATAAAGTGCGCCATGTGCGTAAACGGAATGTACGCCGCCAGCGCCGACGCCAGAATCACCCCCGCGCCAAACCCCGTCCCAACCGGCACTCCCCGATCGAAGTGAATCACCCCGCGCGCAAACTCGCCCAGCGAAGCCGTCGCCGCCCCGCGCGCCAGGTACCCGCACGCCAGCATCCCAAACACCGCGATGAACACCATAAGGTTGAAAATATCCGCCGCGTGCGTCGAGTTCCTCGTCCCCGGATCGCGCAGTCGCCTCGCCAGCAGCCAGCACGCTCCAGCGACGACCATCACGCATCCCGTACTCCCGGCCGCACCCGCCGCCGTCGCCAGCCCGCTTGCCAACTCGCCCCTGACAGCTCCCGCAGCCGTCCCCATCCCCGCCGCTGCAATCGCGACATACAGCCCGAAATGAAAAGCAAACGACGGCGCCCACAGCCTTCGATTGAGCTCGCGCAGGCTCTTCAGCAGCAGGATCTCCTCCGCCATCACGCGCCACTCATGCCAGCGATCTCTTGTTTGCGGCGTACGCCACCATCCCTGCGCCTCGAAATACGATCCGCCATATGCCGCGCGATACGGCCCCTCGTGCGGCACAGGATACAACTCCCACCGCAAATGCAACGGCGTTCGCGCATACTGCCAGACACGCCGCGCGCAACCCGCCAGAAAAATCAGCACGCCTGCATAAATCGCGATGTACGCCGCAACCGTCACTCGGCTCCTCTTTCCACGCGCCGCCCCAACTTCTGCCTCTAGCTTCTCCAAATCCACCGCACCGCGTTGTGACCGCCCTCACGGTCCACACAATCGCCCTCGCGCCCACTCGCCATGCCTCGCAAAGAACTCTTTTGAAGGGAATGTTTTCACAGCTCGCTGCGAGTCCCGATGTTTTGAAGGGGCACGACTTCAGTCGTGCCGCAAGCGTCACGAAAACCCGATCGGCTTTAGCCGCCGAGGGATTGTTCTTCCAATCTGCCCAAACCTCACGCCGCTCCATTCCCCCTCCGCACCCCTGTACCATGGACTTGACGATCCACGCATCGTTGCACGCAGCCTCATCAACCTCCCGGACCTCGACACACAAGTGAGCACGAGCATCCATCCTGCCGGTGACCTCGCCCTTCGCACGCGCTCCCGCGTCACCCGCCGCCTCATTCCCTACCTGATGTTCATTTACTTGCTGGCCTATCTCGATCGCGCCAACATCAGTGTCGCCAAGCTGGGTATGCTTTCCACCCTCGGCTTCAACGACTCCATCATCGGTCTCGGCGCCGGCGTCTTCTTCATCGGCTATCTGCTCGTCAACATCCCCGCAACTCTCATCGTCGAGCGCTGGAGCGCCCGCAAGCTCATTGCGCAAATTATGATGGCCTGGGGCCTCGTGGCCTCCGCCATGGGCTTCCTCGGCGCGCCCGCCATTGGCTTTCTGCGCATCACTACGCAGTTCTACGTGCTGCGCATGCTACTCGGCGTCGCAGAGGCTGGCCTCTTCCCGGGCATCATTATCTACATCTCACACTGGTACTGCCCTTCCGATCGTCCGCGCGCCAAGGGATACTTCATGGTTTCGCAGTCCATCGCCGTCGCTACCGGCGTCCCTCTCTCCCGCTGGATCCTCGACAACATCCATTGGGCCGGCCTCGCCAGCTGGCGATGGGTCTTCCTCCTCGAAGGCATTCTTCCGTTCTTCATGGGAATCGTCACGCTCTGGTACCTTGTCGACCGGCCCGCCCAGGCCGCATGGCTCCCTACCGAAGAAAAGCAGTGGCTCGTCTCTCAGCTCGCAGCCGACGAGGCCCTCAAAACCTCCACCCACCGAGTCCGCATCGTCGACGCCCTGCGCAACCCGCAAATCTTCTTGCTCACCGGAATCCTCTTCCTCATCGTCACCGGCAACCAGGCGCTCATCTTCTTCATGCCCTCCGTCACTGACGCTATGAAATCCCTCCCCGTCTCGCTCCGCACTCTTGCCGCCGGCATGCCCTACGCTTTCAGCGCCCTCGGGATCCTACTCAACGGCATCTGGGCCCAGCGCACCGGCAAACTCAGGGCGCACACCGCGCTCCCCGTCCTCGCCACTGCAACCTCTCTCGCTCTCGCCGTCCTCGCTCGCGATCACGTCTGGCTCATGGCAGCGCTTCTTTCACTCACAGGCTTCACCGCGCAGGCCTACATGCCGCCCTTCTGGACCCTGCCGACGACTCTCCTCGGCAAATCCGCCGCGGCCACCGCCGTCGGCATCATCTGTCTCGGCAATCTCGGCGGCCTCGCCGGCCCATGGCTTTTCGGCTATCTCAAGACCCTCACCGGCAGCTACACCGCGGGTCTGCTCGTCATGTCGGGGTGTATGCTGATCGCCGGAGTCCTCGCCACTCAACTCAAAACTGACCAGGCCATCAAAGGAGCCACGCCATGACCGACAAACGCAAGCCCGAAGAACTGCGCAGTTTTACCTGGTTCGGCCCCGACACGCTCCGTGGCTTCAGCCATCGCTCGCGCATGCTGCAGCTCGGCTTCCAGCGTGACGATTTCATCGGCAAACCGGTCGTCGCCATCATTAATACGTGGAGCGAGATCAATCCCTGCCACGCGCACCTGCGCGAACGCGCCGAGGCCGTCAAGCGCGGCGTTTGGCAGGCGGGCGGATTTCCCGTCGAGGTTCCGGCCATCACCATCACTGAAACTTACATGAAGCCCAGCCCCATGCTCTATCGCAACCTGCTGGCGATGGATACTGAAGAAGTCCTCCGCAGCCTCCCCATCGACGCCGCAGTCCTTATGGGCGGTTGCGACAAAACCACTCCCGCTATGCTCATGGGCGCCATCAGCGCCAACGTGCCCGCCGCCTATCTGCCCGCCGGCCCCATGCTGCGCGGCAATTGGGACGGCAAAATTCTTGGCAGCGGCACCGACGTTTGGAAGTACTGGGCCGATCGCTGCGCCGGCGTCGTCACCGACGAGCAATGGAAAGGCGTCGAGCTCGGTATCGCGCGATCGCCCGGATTCTGCATGACGATGGGCACCGCCTCTACCATGACTGCTCTTAGCGAAGCCCTCGGCATGACGCTCCCCGGCGCATCCTCCATCCCCGCTGCCGACTCCAATCACGTTCGTCTCGCCATGGACACCGGCCGCCGCGCCGTCGAAATGGCGTGGGAAAATCTCAAGCCTTCCGACATTCTCTCTGCCGCCTCCATTCGCAACGCCATCACCGTCGACATGGCCATTGGAGGTTCTACCAACGCCATCATTCACCTCGTCGCGCTCGCCCGCCGTCTCGGTTTCGACCTCCCGCTCACGCGCTTTGACGAAATCTCGGCCCACGTCCCCGTTCTCGCCAACATCCGCCCCTCCGGTGAATATCTGATGGAAGACTTTTACTACGCCGGCGGCCTGCGCGCCCTTATGGCCGAGATTCGCGACCTCCTCGACCTCAATTGCCTCACCGTGAACGGAAAAACCATAGGCGAAAACATCGAAGGCGCCGTCGCCCTCAACCGCAACGTCATTCGCGAACGCTCCAACCCGCTCCAGGAAACCGGCGGCACTGTCGTCCTCTTCGGCTCTCTCGCACCGGATGGCGCAGTCATCAAATCCGTCGCCGCCGACCGTAAGCTCTGGCAACATACCGGCCCCGCCGTCGTATTTCATGGCTTTAACGACATGGAAGCGCGCGTCAACGACCTCAACCTGGTAGTCGACGAAAACTCCGTGCTTGTCCTCCAGAACGCCGGGCCGCTCGGCGCTCCCGGTATGCCTGAGTGGGGCCTGCTCCCCATCCCCAACAAGATTCTCAAGCGCGGCATCCGCGACATGGTGCGCATCTCCGACTCCCGCATGAGCGGCACGGCCTACGGCACCTGCGTCCTGCACGTTGCGCCGGAAAGCTACGTTGGCGGCCCGCTCGCCCTCGTGCGCGACGGCGACCTCATTACACTTGACATTCCCAGCCGCAAGCTCGATCTCCTCGTTCCGGCAGAAGAACTCGCCAAACGCCGCGCCGCGTGGAAGCGCCCCGAAGAAGTGGACAAGCGTGGCTACCTCGCCCTCTATAAGGAACACGTCTCCCAGGCCAACGAAGGCTGCGACTTCGACTTCCTCAAGCCCGTCGCCACCACAACCGCCAAAATCTGATTTGTATCACCAATTCCAATCTGCGTGCCCCAGGTCCCGCTTCTGGGACCTCGGAGTCACTGACGTCTACGCTGAAGAATCTGGGGTGCCCCATCCAGGCTCCGCTTGGGTGGGGTCGGAAGCCAGGCGTTCGCCCACCGTTTTGTCCGTCACCATCACCCGCTCCCGGAGGGAGCATCGAGAATAGCCCAGGCCGGAGTCCGCGTCAGCGGACGAAGCCCTGGGAGATCAACCCCGCCCATCAGGCCGCCCCGTTGGGCCGGCCGAACTCAATCAGATTGAGCACAGCAAATTGGCGGTTCGTTCAAACCGGTTGTCGTTTTTCCGAACTCGGCTGTGCCTATTCTCCCCGCCGCCGCGGCCAGAAGTGAAACACATACACCGCGCCAATCACCAGCAGCAAAATCCCTCCCCAGAACCCCGGATGATACTGCGAAAGAATCGCCGCTGAAGGCCGCGACCAATCAACCAATGACGTGATGAAAATAATCACTCCGTACGCGGTCAGCAACATGCCGATGAAGAACCAGACCGGCAGCATATGATGGCGTTCATTCATCCTTTTCAGCTCCTCTCTACATCACATCTCTCGATCGCGTCTGATCATCGAGCTTTGAAAGGGCACGGCTTCAGCCGTGCCGTAATGGCCGCGAAAACAAGGGGCTCTAGCCCCTGGGGATGTTCTTACTGATGCCCCAACCACTTATGCAACGGGTTCTGTTCTCTGTTCTCTGTTCTCTGTTCTCTGTTCTCTGTTCCCTAATCCCTAGTCCCTAATCCCTAGTCCTTGCTGCCTTTCCCACCGCCGCCTTGAAGCTCACCCACCACGAATCTCCGATCTTCTCCACTTGCGGCGCTTCGGGATGCCTCCCGTTCACCGTCACATCCCCTGCCCGCGGTTGCCTCTCAAACGGCCCCAGCCGCATTGCCACATCGCCCAACGCCCGATCCGCCGTCACCTCCAGGCTCATCCGCCCCGCCGCACGTCGTAAATCAAAATGCACATGTGCCGTCTCGATCTTCCCCTCGCGCTCCACCAGCGCCGGATACTTGTCCACGCCGATCTCCGCCCATCCATACGGCAGCCTCGGCATAATGCGCAGCCGTTGCGGCTCCGTATCATCCACTCCCACCACCAGCCGCAGCACCTTCACCATCTCCGCTTCCTGCACGCCATTGCCTAAATCGCCGGTCGAGTACCAGTACTTCCCCGTCGGATCCAGTTGCTCTCCTTCCGGCACGACAAACGAATCAATCTTCGGATCGTAGATCTCCTTCGACGCCCAATCCAGCATCGTCGTCGCGTCCTTCATGCGATCCAGCAGCAGCGCCGCCTGCGTCACAAATCCCTGCCCGTACCCCATCGCCCATCCGTAATATCCGAGCGGCTTATACGTGTCGATCAGCCTTTCATACGCCGCCTCATTCGCCGGCCTCCACGACGCATCGTCATCTTGCGGCGCGAACCCTTTGTAATCCGCCAGAAAAATCAGCGGCCCCAGCACCGTACTCTTGTTCGGCCAGCCCGCGCTCTCCAGCGTCCACACCCGTCCATACTTCGCATCGTCCACCAGATACCGCGCCGGAATTGCCTTCCGCATCTTTTCCGCAGTCCCCCGCCACAACTTTGCCGATTGCTTCTCCCCGATCGACTCCGCCATCTGCGCCAGCGCTTCCAGCGCCGTCATGCAAATTGCATCCGGATACACCGAATATCCCTTGCCGTTCGCTGACTCTCCCGTCGTGTACAGCACTCCATTCGCCGCTTCCGAAATCTCAGGATGATCGAGCTGCCACGGAATCCAGTCGCCCGCTTCCTTCACATCCTTCCAGTGCGCGCGCAGCCACGCGTCCCGATCCGGCATCCTCTCCCACAGCTTGTAGATGAAGAGCGAAATCAATCCGTGCCCGTCATTCTCAAATGGCTGCGCGAAATCCGGGTGATCGATCACCCGGCTCCAGTGCGGCGGCAGCGGCGAGCCCTTGTACGTGAGATTCGGATTCTCGCTCCAAGTCCGCGCCGACCGCAGCGCAAAATCCGCCGTCTGCTTCGCCTGGTCGACGTAACCAAGCTCCGTCAGCTCCTGCAAGCTCCGCCCCAGATCCCGCGACCACGCCTGGCTGTAGTACACGCCCACATCTTTGCGATACGTTCCGAACTCTCCGCCCGCCGATCGCGGATCGCCCGACCACGCCAGCGCGTTACGAGTTGACGTGTGATACGTCCCGTCCGCGTCCACCTTGTCCAGCATGTCCTGCACATTCGCATAAAACACGTTCTGCAAAATCCCCGCGTCCACTGCCCCCTTGAACGTCACCTGCGGTCCCGCATACCCTTTCGGAATCCGCGCCGCCACCGGCTGCCTGTACTCTGCCTCCGTGTTGTACAGCGCCGCGCTCAGCGCCACCAGTCGCACCTTCGACGCCTCCTCGTCCGCGCCCGCCTGCCGCAGCGGTTTCTCTGCAACAAACTTCGCAAACTCCGGCGCAAACGCGTTCCCCGGAATCGGCGTCGAACCCGGAATCCTCGCTTCCGGCGCAGTCTCCACCGTGATCCCCGCAATCGCCACCGACCCCTTCTTCTCTTTCGAATCCGTGACCGTAATGCTCTCCAGCGGCGCATCCTTCGCCGCAATCACGGCAACATAGTTTCCGTCTTCGACAGGCGCTGCCGGATACAGCCGCATCGCGCGCCCAAACACCTCCCTGAGCCGCGCATCGCTCTGAAACGGATCCTGCGTCTGCTCGAACGGCAGCCCAAACCACACGCTCTCACCCAGAACCAGCGGAAACTCCTGCGTCGATCCATCCTGGTACTCCAGCCGAATCGTTCCCAGGTTGTCTCCCACCCAATACCGCCCCGCATTGCTCAGCGGATCCGACCACGCCTGCGGCCGTTGCGTCTCTGTCATGCCCAGTAGAAAAACTCTCTTCACCTCGACACCGACATTCACTCCGAGCGATCCGCCTTGCGGCGCATGCCACGTCGTCTCAACAAAAGGCACGCCGTACTTGTAGAGCATCCTCGCGCACGGGCACTGCGCCTCGCTTTTTACAATGGGCAGCGCCATGAACCGGTCCTGCGTTTCTTGCCGTCCCCCGCTTTGCGCAACCACTCCCTGCGCCTCGCCCGCAATCAACGCCACAGCCGCAACGCAGCTAATCCAAACTTTCACCCTTTGGCGACTTTTCATCTTCTCCCTACCAGAACGCACACTGTAGCAGGCCGAAAAAAATGGCCACGCCCACCGCCCAGAACCACGGCTTCTTCCATACCGGCATCGTCTCCGCAGCCGGAAACTTCGTATAACTCCACACCAGCCCCTCGAGCTGTTCCTTCGGCTTTTTCTCCGTAAACAAACTCACCACAATCGTCACAATCACGCAGATCAGAAGCGACCACAGCGCGCGATACAGATTCTCCGCCATGTCCTTCGCATCGGGCGACAGCGCCACATACCGTATCCACGCCGGATGAATCTGCACCGCCGTATACATCGCCACCGACGACCCAGTCCCCGCCAGCAGCCCCCAGAATCCTCCCTTCGCCGTCGCGCGCTTCCACAACATCCCCACCACAACCGACCCGAACAGCGGCGAGATGAAAAACCCCACCAGCGCCTGCATGTAATCCATGATGCTTTTGAAGTGCGTCACAAAATATGCAGTCGCGATGCTCAAAATCACTCCCAGAATCGTGCACCACCGCCCGATCCTCACGTAATGCCCGTCCGACATCCCCTTCTTGATGTACGGCCGATAAATGTCGTACGTCCACACCGTCGCAAACGCGCTCACATTGCCCGCCATGCCCGACATGAATCCCGCAATCAGCGCCGTCACGCCCAGTCCCAGCAGTCCCGGCCCCGCATAACGCGCCAGCATCAGTGGCAGCACCTCGTTATAGCTGTGCATCCCCGGCCCAGCCGCGCTCTGCGGCACCAGCTTGTACGGCAGCACCGCCAGCCCAAGCAGCCCCGGCAGAATCACAATCAGCGGCACAACCATTTTGAAATACGAAGCGATAATCGGCGCCAGTTGTGCCGACCGCAGATCCTTCGCCGCCATCGCTCTCTGCACCACCAGGAAATCCGTCGTCCAGTATCCGCACGCAATCGCACCGCCCAGCCCAAACACAACCCCCGTCCAGTGCACTCCCATCGGATTTGTCGAAAACGACCCCAGCCCGCTCCACAAATGCACGTAGTCGTTCGATTGCATCCGCTCGAAAATCCTCGCCTGCAGTCCAGACCATCCCCCCACTTCAATCAGTCCCAGCACTGGGATCACCAGCGCCCCCAGCCAGATCAGGAAAAACTGCAACACTTCGTTGAAGATCGCCGAATACAATCCGCCCAGCGCCACGTACACCGCCACCGTCAGCGACGATACCCAGATGCTGAAGTGAATGTTCCATCCCAGCACCACCTTCATCACCAGCGCCATGGCATACATATTGATGCCCGACATCAGCACCGTCATGAACGCAAACGAAATTCCGCTCAGCGCGCGCGTCGCCTCCCCGTACCTCAACTGCAGATACCCCGGCACCGAGTGCGTCTTTGAGATGTAGTAGAACGGCATCATCACCAGTCCCAGAAAAATCATGGACGGGAACGCCGCAATCCAGTAAAAATGTGCCGCCAGGATGCCGTACTCGTACGTCGAGCCGGCCCATCCCATCAACTCGATCGCGCCCAGGTTCGCCGAAAGAAAACTCAGCCCCGCCACCCACGCCGTCATCTCGCGGCCGGCCATGAAAAAATCATTCCCTGTCTTCGCGTAGCGCCGCAGATAGATGCCGATCCCAAGCACCGTCAAAAAGTACAGCGCGATAATCAGCAAATCCGATGGGGAAAGCGCGATAAGGCGGCTGGCGCCTGACCATAGAAATAGGGCAGCAAACGAGCACCTCATTGCCATCGAACCGTCCTTTAAAAGTCGCCGTTTGGAGCGAATTACATGAATCTGCTTGGATGGGGCACGGCTCCAGTCTTTTCGACAAATCTGTCGCGCTGAGTTTTGTAACAAGGGCACGGCTTTAGCCGGGCCGTAAGTGTCGCAGAATGATGATCGGCTTTAGCCGCTGAGGGATGGTGCCTCGTCACCCTCCCTATCCGTGAACGACTTCCCCCGGCTCCGATGAGGCACAGAATTCCGCGCATCATTGTTGCAGCCGCCGTCACTTCACTTCGAAGATCTTTTCCATCGCCACCCATTTTTCCCCGGGCTTCGCAAACGGCAGGGCCTTCTGGAACCTCCACATCAGCTTCTCCCACTCTTGCATCCTCGGGTTGCTGCTGTCAGCAGCGCGCTTTGCATCCAGCGAAAAATCGTCCCTCGTCTGCAGAATCATGAATAGTCTGTTCCCCGCCAGGTATATCTCCTCGCTCACCACGCCATGGTCCAACGCCGCATCCAGCACCTCCGGCCAGATCTTTTCTCCGTGGTACCCCTTGTACTCTTCAATCAATTCCGGATCATCTTGCAAATCCAGTGCAAAGCAATATCTCTTCATTGTGTCTGACCCATCTGCTCGTCAATCAGGCTACGCATGCCGCTCTTCGAATCTGTCTTGTATCAAGGCGCGACTTCTGGGATTCTGAGAAACCTTCTGTCGTCGTCTTTTGTGTCAGGGCACGACTTGAGTCGTGCCGAAATCGCACATTAAAGAATACGCTCGGGCTTTAGCCCTGAGAGATATTGCCCGACCCCTGATCCCTGACCCCTGAACCCTGTCTTCACTCTGCCAGCACCATCTCCTCGCACTCGCGGAAATACCGTATGCTCGTTCCCACCAGCGCATCCAGCTTCGCCTTATCCGGCTTCCCATGCATCGCCGGATACGGATCGCCTCCCGGCCCCAGAGGCTCGAACGTCACAAAACGGTCACCCTCGTTGTACCCAATCACGTAGAGCGCGCGAATGATCGTCGCCAGATCCATCGATCCTTCTCCCATCGCGCACCGGTTGCTGTCCGCCATGTGCAGATTCACCAGTTGATCGCCTGCATCCACAATCGCATCGCCAATATGCCGTTCCTCCGACTGCATGTGGTACACGTCTCCATTAATGTGCCCCACCCCGGGATGCTTCACCGCCGCTAGGTACCGCTTCGCATCGGCCACGGTGTGCACCAGGCTCACCTCTGCCGAACGGATTGGCTCAATCGCCGCCTTCACACCATGTTTCACAAAAAGGTCGCCGCACATCGCCAGCGTCTCCGCCGAGCGCTCAAACTCCACATCGTCGTACGCCTTCGGCCTCCCCACCGCTCCCGGAACCACAAGCAGATACGTCCCGCCTGCCGCCTTCGTAAAAGGAACCTCTCGTTCCATGTACTCGATCGCCGCCTGCCGGTTCACCGCGCGGTTGCTGGCCATATCGTTATCGGCTGAAAACATGCCGCACACGCCCGACACCCTCAGCCCGTGCTCGCCCAGAATCTTCAGCGTCTCGTCCACCTTGTATCCCAGATCAGGCCCGTAATGGTTCCCGTGCAGTTCGATGTATGGCACCTTGTTTTTTTCGAGCCGCGCCGCCGATTCTCCCAGCGCCTCTCTTCCGAACCCCCAGTTGCTCCACGAAAGCTTCAGCCGCGCCGTCAACTTCTCCGGCGAGCCCTTCTTCATCTCGCGAAATCGCGCCCGAATCTTCTCGTTGCTTTCCTCAAAGTGTTGCTGCTGCATCTCGTTCTCCTCCCCAACTCCCGGGGGTGCCCTAACACTTCACGCTTGAGTGCCCAACCCTCGGCGCCTCTTTGTCTTTGCATATGGGGCGGGATGAACGAAACCCACATCTCTGCGCCCCGCATCTGCGCGCCATCCGCTGACTCGCCGACTTGCTGACCTGCTGACTCGCTACTAGCTCCCTTTCCGATGATCCCCCACTGCCGGCATGCTCTCGTGAACATCCGGCCCAAAATACCGCAACGTCACCAGCGCATCGGTCTGCGAATGATTCTCGAACGTCACGCCGCCTGCCGCCGCCTCGTGCGAGATGAACACTTCGTCCTGCGTCATCTGCCCGAACCGGATAATCGACGGGCAATCGACATCGAGCTTTCCAATCCGCCCATGACCCTGCGTGACAATCACACCGCTCGCTCCGGCATCTTTGATCGTGCATTGCGCGCCCGGCATCACTGTCAACTCCCGCGCACTGAATTTTTGCTTTCCATCGATGGTCCCATACACCACCCACATGTCGACGTAGCCTTCGCTCGCCGTATCGGCCACCGGAATCGGTTCGAGATAATGGTGCTTCGCAAATTCAAAATCCAGGTTCGCCGGATAATCCACCAGGTCTGCAAGAAAATCCAGATCGTGATGCTTCTCTTCCGGCACGTCCTGCGTCAGCAAACTGCGTGGCACCGGCCTTCCTTCCACCATCGACTGGAACATTGCCAGCACGTCGCTGCCCCACTGCGGCTCATACGTCAGCAGCGAACCCGGCGCGTGCAAAATTCGCGGCGGCACCAGCCAGCCCGTCCCCGGCTTCAGGCGGTACGCCTTCGAAAAATCGAGTATCCCGTTGTCGCCCGAATCCCACCGCTCCAGGCATCCGCGAATCTGTTCCCGCGTCGTGCCCGGCTCCAGTCCAAAATAAGTATGCGGAAAATTGCCAAAAGTCTGGTTCTGTTGCGGCGGAAAATAATAGCCCTCCGGCTTGCCTTCGCGTCCCACCAGTTTGGCCTGCTCCTCGCTCTGGTGTAGATGGTGCATGATCGGCCCGGAGTTATCGAAGAACTTGCTGTAGACCGGCCAGCGATGATACGTCTCCCACATCGCTTTTCCGATCATCCGAGGCCCCTCGGCCTCCACTGCCTCCTTCAGCGTGAATCGCTGCCCATCTGATACGACATAGCTGTACCCCTCATCGGGTGTCCGGTTGTCATTCATCGCCGGTGTCGTCGAAGCAAACCACCGTTCGTCGATTCCTCCGCGATGCGCCCCATACGCGTACAAATCGCGCGGGTCCAGTTTCAACCTTTTTCCCGGCTGCAGATACACGCGCGGCACCCAGGTGGGTGCCAGCCTCAGAATCCCCTCGCCCGCTTCGAATGCCTGTCTTGCCGCAGTGTTCACCGCTGTAAGCGTTCCCATCTTCTCGCTCCATTCCGCTCGAACTCGGCACGTGTTTCCCGCAATACTTGGACTTTAGAACACAAGCTTCAGCAACCGGTCTCGCAACATGGTCCATGCCACGTTACAGCGCCCGCACCGCCCTCGTCAAGCCGCACTTCTCCGCACCACGCGGTCGGGGTCGATCATTTGTAGTTTCAGCAATATGCCCCTTCCCCCAACGGAACACTCTCCGCACTTGCCATAGAATCCCGCCACAGAGACCGCTCACGATGATCAGTTTCCTGATTCTCCCTCATCTAATTATCTAACTCTATTATTATCAATCATCAATAATGGAGATACCGTATTCCCGTCATGTGCTTGACACTGGCAATTCCGTGACCCTAGAATGCGCCCGTGCACGTTCGAGTGCGTTAGATGGCGCAAACACTGCCTGAACAAGCCGAGCAGCGAAACACTTCGGGCTCCCTTTCACTTATCCCTAGGCGCCTCTACCGCCTGACGCGTGGAACACCAGCAACCGTTCTACCGGTTTTTACAGGCCGCGAAAACTCTCATCGCAGCCGGCACAAAATCCCGCGCCCGCCGCGGCAGTAACGGAGTGAAAATGTCCTCGTCTCGTACGTCTCTCTCGAACCGCATTGCCCATCCGCTCTACATCCTCCTTCTCTCTTCCCTTTTCATTCCGCTCGTCTCCGCCGCCGCGCCACCCCCGCTGCAAGCCTCGCAGCAAGTCCGAACCATCCAAACTCCCGTCGCCACCCTCCGCCTCTCCGAGCCAAGCGGCGATCTCATCGGCATCCGCTGGAAGTCTCCCGATCTTGACCTCCTTGCCGAGCCGCGCCTCGGCGAAAACTTCCGCATCCTCGTTCCCCGCCCCGGATATGAGGCCAACTATTTCTACAGCCGCGATCAGAGAGTCACTCGCATTGACACCATGCCCGACGGCGTCGACCTCACCTACAACTCCCTGCGCAACGATCGCGAGACGCTCCCCATCACGGTGCGCTACCATATCCGCGCCGTCGGTGAGCAACTCCACTTTTCCATCGAGGTCGACAATCCCACCAGCCAAAAGCTGGCCGAAGTTATGTACGCAATCCTCGGCGGCCAGCAGGGGATCGGCGATCGCCTGGAAACCGAAGCCATGATTCCCGGCCCCGCCTCGAATATGGGTACCGGCCTTTTCTCTCGATTCCACGGCGGTGGATACGGCGGCGGCAATCTCGGCATCCGCTACGACGCCTCGTCCTTCTCCTATCCCGGCAGCATGTCCATGGGCTGGATGGATGTTTACAATCCCAAATCCGGCCTCGCGTACTACTACGCCAACCAGGATCCCGACACGCGCCTTCGTCTTCTCGAAGTTGAAATGCGTCCCTTCGCCAAAAGCGCGACGCTCGGCGACGCCTGGCCCACTCCCGCCGAAGCATTCGGTGAACCCATCGGCGTCACCACCGGATGGGTCGACATGCCCTACGTCGCCAACGGCACCTACAAGGCCGGCCCTGTCGCCCTCCAGGTCCACACCGGCGACTGGCATGCCGCCTCTGCCATCTATCGCTCATGGTTCGATCAGCACTTTTCCATCAAGCGCCCACCCGACTGGCTTCGCAAAGAGAACGCATGGCAATCCATCATTCTCTCCAACAGCGAAGATGTCGTCGTCCACCGCTTCAGCGAACTTCCCAGGCTTGCGGCCGACGCCAAAAAATACGGCATCACGACCTTTGAAATTCTTGGCTGGGACATCGGCGGCATCGATCGCGGCTATCCGCAGTACACGCCCGACCCGCGCATGGGCACACCCGCCGAATTCAAAAAGGCGCTTGCCGATATGCGCGCCATTGGCGTTCACCCGCTCATCTTCTCCAACGTCCAGCAGGCCGACACCGCAACCAGCATCTACAAAACCTACCTCAAGCAATTCGATGTTGAAGGCCGCTGGGCCCCCGACCTGCACTTGAACGGCTGGGGCGAAGGCACAATCACCGCCCGCGCAGGTTTCACGCGCTCCAATATGACACTCGTCAGCCCTTCCTACCCGGCCTTCCGCAAATATCTCATCGACCAGCACCTGCAACTCGTCCGCGATGGCGCCGAGGGCTTCCAGTTCGACAAAACCAACATGCTCGCCGGTCTCGACTTCAATCCCCGCCTTCCCGTCTCGCCCGACAAATCTCTCTCCGAAGGCCTCCTCAAAACCTTTCAGGAGCTCATCACCCAGGCGCGCGCCGTCAACCCCGGCTTCTCTCTCGCCTCGGAGATCTGGTGGGACCGCGCCCTTCCCTACGTCGACGTCTCCTACATGCGCATGGGCGCGATCGACATCGGCTCACCGGTCTTCCGCTACACGTTTCCCGAGTGGACCGCCACCATCTTCGGCGAGAGTCCCGGCGACATCAATCCCATGAACAACGGCATGCGCTACGGCCTCGTCTGGGATCTCGCGCCGCGCCACTACAACGACTCCGCCGATGAAACCCTCACCCAACCCCTCGCCCGCTATGTCAGCGAGCTCATCCGCATTCGCAAAAAATACGAGGACCTTCTCTTCTTCGGCCGCTTCAACGACACCATCGGCGCCTCCGTTCAGGGCAGCTCAGCTATTCGCTACTCCGTCTTCAAATCCATGCAGGCCGGCAACCACGACGTCGCCTGCGTCATCGTCAACTTCGCTGACACGCCGCAATCCGCGACCGTCTCCATCGACGGCGTCAGCGGCGACGCTGCGGTCGTCGTACCGTTCCAACCCGAACGCGCTCAGTCCCTCCCCGCACAAATCACCATCCCTCCTAACCAACTCGCCATCGTCCTTAAGCGCACGCACTAACCCTGGGTACCCCATCCTTTCGCGTCATTTGCGAATGGGTGGGGCCCGCCGACGTGCCGACCCGCTATCTTGCTCCCTCGTTCCCGCCTCCCCGCACCACCATCGCCACCTCCAACCTCCTGCAGAAATGAGAAAATGAAACCGCCGGAAGGATTCGTGAACCCTCCAAACGCTACTCGCCGCGCCTTCCTCGAGGGCTGTGCCGTCACCGCTCTCGCCGCCACTCCGCTCGCCAAAACCCTCGCCGCCGCACCCGCTGCAATTCACTCCGGCGCCGAGCAACGCATTCTCAACTTCGACGCAGGCTGGCTCTTCGGCGGTCAGCTCCAGCCCGGCGCAACCGACCCCGCGTTCAACGAGGCCGCATTCATCCGCGTCAACCTGCCTCACACCGTCACCTCGCTCTCCTGGCACAACTGGGACCCGGCCTCCTGGCAGGACTCCTGGATCTACCGCCGCCACTTCACTGTTCCACCCGAATTCAAAAACCTCCGCCTCTTTCTTCATTTCGATCGCGTCATGTCCGGCGCCACCCCCACCGTCAACAGCCAGAACCTCGAGCCGCACCTTGGCGGATTTCTTCCCTTCGATCGTGAAATCACCAGCCTCGTCCGCGACAGCAACCTCCTCGCGCTCGCTGTCGACTCCCGCTGGCTCAATGTGCCGCCCTCCGGCTCCCCGCGCGGCCCCGAGTCCGTCGACTATCTCCTTCCCGGCGGCATCACCGGCTCCGTTCATCTCTCCGCCGTTCCCGCCATCTTCCTCCGCGAGGTTTTTGCGCGTCCCGTCGACGTCCTTACTCCCGACCGCCGTGTCTACATCACCTGCCGCATCGATGCTGCCGGCCAGCTTCCCGCCTCCGTCCGCCTCGCTGCCACGCTGCGCCAGGGACCCCGCACGATCGTCACGAATTCACAGTCGCTGCAAATCGAAAAGTCCGACCAGGAGTACACCTTCGTCCTCGATCGTCCGCCGGGCATCCAGCTCTGGGATCCGGACCACCCACACCTCTACTCGCTCGACGTCACGCTCACCTGCGCAGGCCAGCCTGCCCATCGCTATTCCACGCGCATCGGCTTTCGCGAAGCCCGCTTTGATAATGACGGCTTCTTCCTCAATGGCACGCGCACGCAGCTCTTCGGCCTCAATCGCCACGAACTGTTCCCTTACCTCGGCTTCGCCGCCCCCGCACGCCTGCAGCGCCGCGATGCCGAAATCCTCCGCCGCCAGTTCAACTGCAACATCGTGCGCTGCTCCCACTACCCGCAGTCCGAAGCCTTTATCGATGCCTGTGACGAGTTCGGCCTCATGATCTGGGAAGAGCTCCCCGGCTGGCAGTACATCGGCGACGAGACCTGGCAGGATCTCGCCATCCGCGATGTCGATGCCATGATTCGCCGCGACCGAAACCATCCTTCCGTTGTCATCTGGGGTGTTCGCATCAACGAGTCGCCCAACAAACCCGATCTCTACCGCAGTACGCGCGAGCTCGCTCACCGGCTCGACGACTCACGTCCGACCTCCGGCACCATGACCCCCGCCTCGCGCAAAGACTGGCAGACCCAGTGGGCCCAGGACGTCTTCGCCTACGACGACTACCACGCCGATCCCGATCACTCTGTCGGCATCCTTGATCCGGTCGAGGGCCATCCCTACCTCATCGCTGAAACCGTTGGCCAGTTCAACTACGGCGCGGGCCGCGGATTCAACATGAAATACCGCCGTGCCGGCGACATCGCAGAGCAGACCAGCCAGGCGCTCTACCACGCGCAGGCGCACAGCCGCACCGCTGACCATCCCCGCATCGCCGGAGCCATTGCCTGGTGCGCCTTCGACTACGGCTCCCTCATGAATGCGTTCAACGCCGTCAAGTGCCCCGGCATCGCCGACGTCTTCCGCTTCCCCAAGCTCGGCGCGGCCTTCTATCTCGCGCAACTCCGCCCATCGGGCCGTCCCGTGATCGAACCCGCCTTCTACTGGGATTTCGGCCCCCACACTTCCTCAGGTCCCGGCTCGCACGCCGCCATCTTCTCCAACTGCGATCGCCTTGACCTCTTCGTCAACAACAAACCCTACTCCACGCTCCAGCCCGATCGCGCCGGCTTCCCCAATCTCGCGTATCCACCCTTCTTTGCCGACCTCAAATTCGATTACGCCTCACCTCCCGACCAGCGTCCCGACTCTCACCCCGAGTTGCGCATCGACGGATACGTTGGCAACAAACGCGTTCTCTCCCGCTCTTTCTCATCCGATCCCTCTGCCGATCGCTTCTGGCTCCATGCCGACGACGCCTCGCTCAACGCGGACGGATCTGACATGACCCGCCTCGCCTTCGCCGTCGTCGATAAATACGGCTCGCCCCGCGCTTATGCCACCGGCACAGTCGCCCTCCAGATTCAGGGCCCAGGCACGATCGTCGGCGACAACCCCTTCACTCTCGACGAAAGTGGCGGCGTTGGCGCCGTCTTCATCCGTACCATGTCCGGCCGTCCGGGAACCATCCACATCGAGGCCTGGCACCCCAAACACGGCAAGGCCACCACCGACATCCAATCCAGATAACTCTTCACTCCGTGCCCCCATCCTTTCGGGTCCCTTGTGAAAGAGTTGGTCAGCCCGCGTAGCGGACGAAAGACGGTAGCCCCATGGCGCAAGCCTGGGGATCAGATGCCATCGTCAGACTCGCGGCCCGCTTCAGCGGGCGACAGAAGAAACCTCCTGGGTATTGGTTTCTGAACCAATCACTAACCTGCCGGCTCATCGACTCACCACTCTCAGCCCTTCGCCCCGCCGTCCCGTACCCCTGGCTCCCTTGTTCCCTCTTTCCCTGCCTTTCAGTGACCGGTCCCTCAACCATCTGTTATAATCGATTTAGTACATCGCTTCACCGGCGTGGCGCTGCCTTCCGGCGAAACCAGGGCCCACCGCAACATACCTTTAGAATTCGTAACGGAGTAAGAATGACCAGCTCTCTCACCCCCGGAAAACTGGCCGGATTGAAATCAATCTCAAATTCCAGCGGCGTTATCGCTGCGCTTGCACTGGACCAGCGCGGCATCCTTCGCACCGCCATCGCCAAAGCCAAGGGCGTCGACGACGTCTCTGCCTCCACTGTCGAGGATTTCAAAATCCGCGTCACCTCGGCTCTCACCGTGTACGCCTCTGCCATCCTCCTCGATCCTGAATATGGCCTGCCTGCAGCTCGTCGGCGTAATAAGGCCGGCCTCCTCCTCGCCTACGAGCAGTCCTGCTACGATGCCGCTCCACCGCGCATGCCCATCCTCTACGATCGCTGGTCCGTCCGCCGCATCAAGGAAACTGGTGCCGACTGCATCAAGATCCTCCTTCATTACGCGCCCCTCGATCCTCTCGAAATCAATGGCCTCAAACGCGCTTTCGTTGAGCGCGTCGGCGACGAGTGCCGCGCCAACGATATGCCCTTCGTCCTCGAGCTCCTCGGCTACGATCTCAACGGCAAAGAGAAGTCCGCCGAATACGCGCGCATCAAGCCCGACATCGTCACCCGCTCCGTTGAAGAGTTCAGCAAAGACCGTTACGGCGTCGACCTGTTGAAAATCGAAGTCCCCGTCCAAATGAGCTTCGTCGCCGGCACCCGCTTCTTTGGCGGCGAACAGGCCTACTCACGCGCTGAAGCCCGGCGTCACTTCGACGCCATCGCCGACGCCACCGGCAAGCCCTTCGTCTACCTCTCCGCCGGAGTCAGTAACGCGCAGTTCATTGAGACGCTCGAGTTGATCGCCGAAAGTGGCGCCCGCTTCAATGGCGTCCTTTGCGGCCGCGCCACCTGGCAGGATGGTGTCGCCATCTATGCCCAGCAGGGACCCGACGCTCTCGACGAATGGCTCGCCACCATCGGCCGCGAAAACATAGAACGGGTCAATGCTGCGCTGCAGGCAGCCCATCCCTGCCATGCCTCTTTCGCCGCCCCCGCCACAACTACCTGCTAACTCCGTCAATCGTTAATACCGGCATGGTTGCCCTGTCCTTTCGCGCTCTTTGCGAAAGGGCTGGAACCACAAAAATCAAAGGCGGGTGCCCCTCGAACACGTTGCATAAACGGTCTAGTATCAGGGTACGGCTTGACGTGTTGCGGGAAAACTCATGCGAAGAAGTCTTGTAACCAGGGCACGGCTCGTCGGGGCCCCCGGCGACAGGTTTTGGTCGCTGGGGTGACTTGAGCCGGGCCGATCACACGTGCAAAGGAGAAGGGCTTTAGCCCCTGCTGCTCTCGATTCTCGCGATTTCGCCGTGTTTCCCGATCTTCCGCAGCCTCTTCAGCCGTGCCGCAAAACATCCAATAAAATCGCGGGCTTTATCCTCTGCGGCATGATTCTGCAACGGCCCCGAGCCATCGATGCTACCAATTCTGGTCTCGCCTTTTAGATCAGGGGATCACTGGAGCCGTTGGCGAAGAAAACCGGAGTATCTGACCCCTGATCCCTGACCCCTGATCCCTGACCCCTGGTCCCTAATCCCTGTTCCCCGCCCGCATCTAACCTCAATATGTCCAGCACGCCTTCGTCGTGTTACCGTCTCCAGCTCCACTCTGGATTCACCTTCGACGACGCCGCAGCCGTAGCCGGTTATCTCAAGGCCCTCGGAATCTCCCACGTCTACTGTTCCCCCTACCTGCAAGCCGCAACAGGCAGCAAGCACGGCTACGATGTGGTCGATCAGCAGGCCGTCAACGTCGAGTTGGGCGGCGAAGAGGCGCACGCCCGTTTCTGCGCAGCGCTCAAAGAACTCGCCATGGGCCAGGTGCTCGACATCGTGCCCAACCACATGGCCACCGGACCCGAAAACCGGTATTGGTGGGACGTACTCGAAAACGGCCCATCCAGCCGCTTCGCCACCTGGTTCGACGTCGACTGGAACTCACCCGAAGTCAAGCTGCAGAACAAAGTCCTGATCCCGGTCCTGGGCGGTCAGTACGGACAAGTCCTCAGCGCCGGCCAGCTCTCCATTGAATACGACGGCGACTCCTTTCAAATCCGCTATTTTGACCACGTCTTTCCCATCGCCCCTCGTTCCCTTTCGATCCCCTTATCGGCAGCGGCCAAATACATTCACGCACCAACCCTTAATTTCATCGCCGATAGCCTCGCTCGGCTTCCCCTGCCCGAATCAACCGACTCAGAGCTCGTGGCCGCCCGTCACCGCGATAAAACCGTGCTCTACGAGCTGCTTCACCGCTTCTGCCGGGAAACACCCGGCGCATCTGACGCGATCACCCGCGCGGTCAACGATCTCAACCACGACCCCGATGCCCTCGACGCATTCCTGAATCTGCAGAACTATCGGCTGGCCTATTGGCGCACCGCCGATCAGGAGCTCGGCTATCGTCGCTTCTTCGACATCAACACCTTGATCGGCGTCCGCGTGGAGCGGCCCCACGTCTTCATCGCGACGCATGCCCGCATCCTCGACTGGCTGCGCGCTGGCATCCTTGATGGTGTGCGCGTCGATCACCCCGACGGCCTGCGCGATCCTCAGCAGTACTTCGCGCGCCTCCGGGCCGCAGCGCCCAACGCTTGGATCCTTGCTGAAAAAATTCTCCAACCCTCTGAGGTTCTGCGCGCCAACTGGCCCATCGACGGCACCACGGGATACGACTTTCTCAACGTTTGCAATGGCGTTCTTGTCCATCCCGACGGGCTCCACGAGATCGCTGGCATCTACGCCGAATTCACGGGCAAAGCTGACGATTTCGATTCGCTTGCCTCCTCTAAAAAACTCGCAGTCGAACATGAGGCCCTGGGAAGCGACGTGAATCGGCTCGCTCAGCTTTTTGTCGAAATCTGTGAGAACAACCGCGACCAGAGAGATTACACCCGTGCCGAAATTCGCCGCGCCATTCGGGAAGTCGCAGCAGGCTTCTCCATCTACAGAACCTATGTCATTCCTGAGCGCAATGAGATTGCGGAAGAAGACAAACTCGCCATCAATAGCGCTGTATCGATTGCCAAAACCCGCAGGACCGATATCGACCCCGGCCTGTTCGACTTCATCGGCGACGTTCTCTCTCTGCGCTCGCGCGGAGATCTTGAAGACGAGTTCCTGATGCGCTTTCAGCAGTTCACCGCGCCCGTCATGGCCAAAGGCGTTGAAGATACCGCATTCTATTGCTTCAATCGCATGATCGGCTTGAACGAAGTCGGCGCCTCTCCTGAGCGCAACGGCGTGTCCCTTGGCGAATTCCACGCCTTCTGCGACCGAACGCACATGCTCTATCCGCGCGCCATGAATACGCTCTCCACGCACGACACCAAGCGCTCCGACGACGTGCGCGCCCGCCTCGCGGTCCTCACCGAAATCCCCAACCATTGGCGCGCGGCGCTCCGTCGCTGGTCGCGCATGAACCGCCTCTTCAAGACCGGCGAATTCCCTGACCGCAATACCGAATATTTCCTCTATCAATCGCTCATCGGCGCCTGGCCCATCTCTCAGGAGCGCATGCAGGCCTATATGGAGAAGGCCGCTCGCGAAGCCAAGGAGCAAACCAGTTGGACTCAGCAAAACAAGGAATTTGAAGATGCCCTGCGCAGGTTTGTTGAGCATCTCTACAATTCATCGCAGTTCATCGGCGATTTGGAAGCATTCGTCGCGCGCATCCTGCTTCCCGGCAGAATCAATAGCCTTACTCAGACACTGATCAAGTGCACGGCTCCAGGCGTGGCCGATAATTATCAGGGCAGCGAGCTTTGGGATCTTCACCTTGTCGATCCCGACAATCGTGGCCCCATCGACTATGAAATCAGGCGCTCCCTGCTCGCTGAGCTCGAGGCCGGTATGCCCGTCGATGACATCATGAATAGAATGGACGACGCCCTTCCCAAGCTCTGGACGATCTTCCAGGCGCTGCACCTGCGCCGCAATCACCCCGAGTGGTTTGGCAGGAATGCAGCTCACATTCAGATGCCGGTGTACGGCCCCAAGAGCGATCACCTCATCGCCTACCTGCGCGGCGACCACGTCGCCGTGATTGCTCCGAGATGGATCTTCAATCTGGGCGGCAACTTCGCATCCACATCAATCGAGCTTCCCGACGGAATCTGGAACAATATTCTGACAGGTGAAACCATCGAAGGCGGTTCATTGCGCGCGCAGAATCTCCTCAAGCGATTTCCCGTTGCGCTCCTCACAAGAGATGGAGAGTAAAGAATGCATCGATTTGCCATCTGGTCTCCCGTTGCGAAGCGGATCTCGTTAAGTGTCGCCGGCGCAGTCCGTGCCATGCAGGGGCCTGACCAGCACTGCTGGTGGCATCTGGAAGTGAGCGATGCGAGCCAGGGAACCGACTACGGCTTCCTCGTCGATGATGATGCGAAAGTTTACCCCGATCCGCGCTCCGCCTGGCAGCCCGCCGGAGTCCATGGCCCTTCCCGCCTCGTCGATCACAGCTCCTTCGCGTGGGCCGACGCTCGCTTTCAGGCGCCTCCTCTGGCCGCCGGCATCGTCTACGAACTGCATATCGGTACCTTTACTCCGCAAGGCACCTTCGACGCTGCAATCGAAAAACTGGATCACCTCGTCGCGCTCGGCATCACCCATGTCGAGCTCATGCCGGTCGCCGCTTTTGATGGCCGCCATGGCTGGGGCTATGACGGCGTCGCGCTCTTCGCAGTGCACGAGCCGTATGGCGGTCCCGATGGGCTCAAGCGATTCGTGAATGCGGCGCACGCCAAAGGCCTGGCCGTTCTGCTCGATGTTGTCTACAACCACTTCGGCCCTTCAGGGAATTACACCGGCAGATTCGGCCCCTACACCACCGATTCGCACCATACGCCATGGGGAGGCGCCGTCAACCTCGAAGATGCCCGATCCGACGAAGTGCGTCGCTTCTTCTGCGACAACGCCCTCATGTGGCTGCGCGACTATCATATCGACGGTCTCCGCATCGATGCCGTGCACGCGCTCGTCGACCGCTCCGCCATTCATTTTCTCGAGCAGCTCTCTACTGAGGTCGAAACCCTCCAGGCGCAGCTCGGCCGTCGCCTCGTCCTCATCGCCGAAAGCGACCTCAACGACCCGCGCATCGTCACCCCGCGCCAGGCCGGCGGCCTCGGAATTGACGCCCAGTGGAGCGACGATTTCCACCACGCGCTCTTCGCCGCTCTCTGCCCTGGTGAGCGATCCGGCTACTATGCCGACTTCGGCTCGCTCGCTCAGTTAGCCAAGGCGCTCGAACAAACGTTTGTCTACGACGGGATCTACTCCGTCTATCGCAAGCGCATTCATGGCAAGCCGATCGGTGCGCTCTCCCGGCATCGCTTCCTCGGCTACATTCAGACCCATGACCAGGTAGGCAATCGCGCCGTCGGCGACCGCATCAGCCATATCGCCGGCATCGACCGCGCCAAAATCGCCGCCGCAATTTACCTGCTGAGTCCGTTTGTGCCCATGCTTTTTCAGGGCGAGGAATGGGCAACCTCGTCCCCCTTCCAATACTTCGCCGATCACGACCGCGAACTGGCGCGCCTCGTCTCCGAAGGAAGAAAGCGCGAGTTCGCAGCATTCGGCTGGGCTCCCGAGAACATCCCCGATCCTGAAAACCCCGCCACCTTCCAGGCCTCAAAGCTCAATTGGAACGAGATCGGCGATCAGGAGCACGCCGCGATGCTCGATTGGTATCGCGCGCTCATCCAGCTGCGGCGAAATTCGCCGTGCCTCAACCACGGCAACCCCGGTACTATCCGCGTCGCCTTCGACGAACAGAAACAATGGCTTCGCATCACGCGCGAAACCATCTCGCTCCTCTGCAATCTCGGTTCAAAACCCGACGCCTTCCTCGTCCCGCATTCCTGCTCCGTCTTGCTTGCTTCGCGCGATTCTACCCGCATCGAATCCGGCTCTCTCAACCTGCCCCCGGACTCCATCGCCATCGTCTTCGAGCAGGCCCCCTAAAAATGCCTGATCGGACTCCCTGCACTCGTTGTCTCTTCCGGAATGTGTGTTCGTTCGCCAGTATGCTCCACGTGGCTCTCCAGCGAGCGGCTCACCAGGTCGCGCGATCCCAGTCCCACCGCCAGCGCAAGCGTCAAAACAATTCCGCCGAAAAGAATGCCGAACGCCAGCTCCACAATATCCCCGCCCACCTGCAAATGATCCAGCACCATGGCTGCGGTTAGTACCAGCACCAGCCACTTCACGCCAAGAGAAAGAAACCGCGCATATTGCAGTTGCGCATTCACAGCACTGATCAGCACCGAGCGCGCCAGGAACCGTGCAATCAGAATGCCGGCCACCAGCAACAACACGGCGCCCACGGCATGCGTCAGATAAGGAAGCAGCGAAATCGGCAGTGGCGTTCCTGTCGCATACGACGTGTCGAATGCCGAAACTCCAATAATCAGTCCCAGCAATACGCATATCCAGAATGAGGCCCGCGCGATGATCTCGGTAGGCGAAGTCGCCGGCGTCCAATCCGTGCCGCTCTTTCGCGCAATGCGCAGGTCAAACTTCGCCCATGTGAGGCAGCGGCGCAGAATCCAGGAGGCCACCACGCCGACCAAAGTGAAAATCAGCAGCGCCACAAAAAATGCGAGAATTCCCGGCAGCACCGCAATCAACAGTGTCAGCACTCTGAAAAGTGACTGGTGCAACGCGTCCGACATGTGGTGCCAGATTGAGGCGTCATCGGTGTACACGGGAAGCGGCGCAAGCTTTTGGTTAGCCTGCAGCATCACGTTTTCAATTAAGCTTTGCATCGAATGCTCTCCCTTCACGACAGCGACAGATCGCTTCCCTTTCCGGCCTCGCCAACTGCGATCACGAGTTGAACCGGTCCGGCCAGCGCCAGCGCGCCACGAGGTACGGTTTGTCCGCTTCAAAAGCCGCGGCAACTGCTTCAATGTGGCGCTCAGCCGGCGTTCCCGATGCAGTGACGTTAATGTGGCTGGCAACCCACGCCAGGTAAAGCGGGATAAGCGCTCCCAGCAGGTGTCCGCGGTTGATGGTGCGGAGTCGATAGGCAATCAGAAAGTCGAACACGATACGCGCCCACAAATTGTCGGGCATGCGAAAATCCGCGGGCTCAAGGACCGAGCAGCGCTTCAACATCAGCAGCGAATTGGGCGGCAGAACCAGCGACCAGATCTCCTGCAAATTCGCCGTCGCCAGCCGGAACGCCGCCACCATGCGCGCCACGTCTGCGTTCCCGTCCATCTGCGCGTTCTCGATTACGGCGCGGCGAAACGGCTGCGCCCGTCGCGGACGTTGCCACAACGCCGCTTTTGCCTCGATATCCGCAAACAGAGATCCCGTGATCAACGCCAGGATCGAATTGATGTCCGGATCCGACGGCTGCGGCACTGTGCGCGGCCCCGCATCCACCTCGTCCATCGCAAACCCTGCAGCAACCGCTTCATTCACCGGCCACAAAAGCGCATCTCCCTGGTTCAGCGCCGCCGCGCGCTGTGCCACATTCGCCAAACGCTCCGCCATGCGTGGCGAAAGCCCCAGATCGATCGTTATTGGAAAGCGAATGCGCGACGCAAACACCGCCCGCGTCAGTGGATAAAGGATCGCCGAGTTAATTAATCCTGCGTGCGGCGGCAGCGTATACTGCGGCACTGCCAGATCGATCGATGCGCTCAATACCGCATCGGCCAGACCCCGCAGCGCAGCCGAACTCAATGAGTCGGCGCCCGGCCCCAGGATCAAGATCGCTTTCGCCTCATGCTCTTGTCCATGTTGCGCCGCCGCCACAAAATCGGCGGGCCTCAGCATCCAATTCGGATTGGCCGGAGGCGAAAGCATGATGCGCAGGCTCGTCGGAGCGTCCGCGGGCAGCTCGTTTTCGCTTGCCACGATCATGTTCTCCGCGGAAAATGTTGCCTCCAGGTTCACCAGCACACCTTTGAACTGCTCGGCAGCCATGGCTGTCACATACACAACCAGATCCGCCGTCGCGCGCTCAGCGACTGATGTTTCATCCGGAATCGGATTTGCAGTTGCCATCCTTCTCCTGAAGATTCCGCAGATCGTTTTGAATCCGTTATGCTCAACCCAGCCAGAAGTTTCTACAACCCCAGGATGCTCTCGAGCGGAATGTGAACCCACGTCGGCCGGTTATCCAACTCGTAGAGCAGCTCATAGAGCGCCTTTTCCAGCAGATACGCGTCAAGTAGAATCTGCGCCTCCCTGGGCGGCGGCAACAGAAATTCATCCGCAGTGATGTTCTCCCGGTATGAACAGAGAAACGCTGAGCTCGCGGTCTGCTGCCATAACTGCGCCCATCCCGCCAGCGTATTCGCATCTGCCGCATGCGCATTGTCGTCGCCTTCCCCAAGACACCGGTCGATCGTTGAAAACGCTGCGTACGAAAAGGACCGTAGCATGCCCACCACATCCTTCAACGGCGACTGCTTCCTCCGCCGTTCTTCAATCGGCCGCGCCGGCTCGCCTTCAAAATCGAGAATCACAAAATCGCCAATCGCCGATCCTCCTCCGCCCGCGCTGCCGCCTGGCGCAGGCACATGCAATAACTGGCCAAGATGGTAGTCGCCATGAATGCGGATCCCCCGCCCCGCTGAACTCACCGACGTAACGGAGCGCGCCCGCTCAATCATCTCGGTTCTTCGTGAAAGCAGCAATCCGGCGCGGTCGGCGGTTGCATCGTTAAGTTTCGGCAGTCTCGATTTGAGCGCTTCGATCGACCTCTTGATCTGCCCTTCAATCCGCCGTGCATCGCGCTCCAGATCCTCGCCCTTAAGCGGCTCCGGCGCAAACGCCGGCAGGCTCGTGCTGCTCGAGAGCGCGAGATGCATCTCCGCCGTGCGTCTGCCCAGCAAGGCCGCCGCATCAATCGTCGCCCGCACATCCTTCAGCGATTTCAGAATCGGCGTTCGCTCACTCAACCAATTTGGTGCGCTCAGTCCCGCCGCCTCAGGAGCTCCAGACTTCCCGCCCAGCCATTCCGTCAATCGGTCCAGCGTCCATTGCCAGGCGTCTCCGTCGTTTTCCACCAGCCCCTGCAGCAACGCCAGCGTTGTCTTTTCCCCACTCCCCGAACTGATCGAAATCTCCCCAAGAAAGGGTGGAACCCTCGGAAAATGCGCGACCTCGGTAAGAAAGCGGCCCACTTCCACATCCGGATTCTCATCCGGCTGTAGCCGCCGATAAAGCTTCAGGAAGAACTGCCTCCCGAAGAGAATCGCCGTATTCGATTGTTCGGCAGACCCAACCGCCGAACGAAGATGCTGCTCTGCCATGTCTGCCGAAAACTTGGTTGACGCGCGCGCATCCAGCCTCTCGCCCTCCGGCGCCACATCGCCCGCCGAGGGTGATTCCCGCGGCTGCATGCGAGCCCCTGCCGATTGCGTCGGCGACGCATCCGTCCTCGGCAGCGCTGCGGCTTCACCCGGTTGTGCGCTCAATGGCGCCGGCGAAACCGCTGCCTGAGCTCCGCCCGCCTTTTCCGTGTTCACATCTTCTATCGCTTCAAGCGATATATCCAATCCTGCAGGTGCTCTCGTATCCCGCGCGACTTGCAGCGTCGCGTTCGCCGCAATCAATTCCAGCAGTTCGTGGTGGAACTCTTCCCGCGCTGTCGCGTCATGAAGAGCCACAGCCCCCGCCCCCGTGTTGAGCCTCGCGATGATGCTCTCCGGATTCTTCGCGGCAACCTCCTCAAGCTCGGCGCCCCCGCTGATTGCGAGTGGAATCTGGTACACTTCGGGCGGCCCTTCGAAGTAGAAAACATCGAAGAGAAATAGTGCGGGTCGAACCTTCGCAGCTTGTGATTCACCGGCGCCTGCAAACCCATCCTGCCTGGGTGGCAGTTCCACCCAGCCTCGTACCCCCACCGACTCAATCGTGCGCGACTTCGCTCCAAACCAGCGCTTCCGCGGCAGCCACTCGCGCAGAGCAGGCTCCACAATCGGAGCTGCCACGCTGGCTACGAACGCGGCCCAGCTGCTCACGGGCGCTGCTTTCGCCTCCTCCGCAACGGCCGTCTCCTGGCCCTGAACCGTCAGTTCCGAAGGCAGCTCCTCGCTCGGCCCCGGCGCCTGCAACTCCAACCACAAAAATGAATAGGGCGCCACAGTCAGCGGATAAGGCTCTCCGGTAATCTCGGGAAAAGAAACGTACCCCAGCATCTCCACCGGCTGGCACCCTGCGTAGCTCGAAAGATCGAGCGTCACCGGCTGCGCGAAGCGGCTCAAATTCGCCACGCAAAGCACCGTCTCTCGGAATGAGTCTCCCTGCTCGAGTTCGCGCAGATACGCCAGGATCTTCCGGTTGGTCGGATTGAGAAACGTCAGTGTCCCGCGGCCAAACACCTGGAAAAGCTTCCTCAGCGCGATCATGTTGCGTGTCCAGTGCAGCAAACTCGATTGGTCGCTGAGCTGCGCCTCCACGTTTACCACCTGGTAGCCGTAAATGGGGTCCATCACCACCGGAAAATACAGCCTCGCCGGATCGCATTTCGAAAATCCGGCATTGCGGTCCGATGTCCACTGCATCGGTGTGCGTACGCCGTTCCGGTCGCCCAGATAAATGTTGTCCCCCATCCCGATCTCATCGCCGTAATACAGGATGGGCGTGCCCGGAAAACTCATCAGGATCGAGTTCAGCAACTCGATGCGGCGGCGATTATTGTCAACCAGCGGCGCCAGCCTGCGCCGAATCCCCACATTGATGCGCATGCGCGGGTCGGTCGAATACGCAAAGTACATGTAGTCGCGCTCATCGTCGGTCACCATCTCCAGCGTCAGTTCGTCGTGATTGCGCAAAAACAAACCCCACTGGCAGTTGTCGGGAATCGGCGGCGTCTGCGCCATGATGTCCGTAATCGGCTGGCGGTCCTCCTGCCGCAGCGCCATGTAAATTCTCGGCATCAGCGGAAAATGGAAAGCCATGTGGCACTCGTCGCCCTCGCCAAAATACGGCCGCACATCGGCCGGCCATTGATTCGCCTCCGCCAATATCAGGCGATTCGCGTAGTCCGCATCGATCGCTGCCCGCAGCCTCTTCACAATCTGGTGCGTTTCCGGCAGGTTCTCGCACGATGTGCCGTCCCGCTCGCACAAATAGGGAATGGCATCGATGCGCAGCGCGTCCACTCCCATATCCAGCCAGAAGCGCATCGCGTTCAGCACTTCTTCCATCACCAGCGGGCTGTCGTAGTTCAAATCCGGCTGGTGCGCGAAAAACCGGTGCCAGTAATACGCCTTCGCCGTCTCATCCCAGGTCCAATTCGATTTCTCCGTATCGGTAAAAATTATGCGCGCGTCCCTGTATCTCTGGTCGCTGTCCGACCACACGTACATAGCGCGCTCGGGCGATCCCGCCGGCGCCACCCGCGCCGCCCTGAACCACGGGTGCTGATCGCTCGTATGATTCACCACCAACTCGATCATCACCTGCATACCGCGTTGATGCGCCGCGTCGAGAAACGCCTTGAAGTCGTTCAGCGTCCCATACGAAGAATTCACATCCGTGTAATTGGCAATGTCGTACCCGTCATCGCGCAGCGGGGAAGGAAAGAACGGCAGGAGCCAGATGCACGTCACGCCCAGGTCTTTCAGGTAATCCAGCTTCGTCAGCAATCCCGGAAAATCCCCGATCCCATCGTTGTTCGAATCGGCAAATGCGCGAACATGCAGTTCGTAGATGATCGCATCTTTGTACCAGAGGGGATCCACTGCACTGGCGATCTTCTTCACGCTTTCACTCTCCAGTCAATCTCCACCAGTGCTTACTGCATCCGGCTCACGCGGAAGATGTGCGCCGGCTGCACTCCAGGCCGCAGCGCCACATAGTTCCGATCGCGCCACACGTATTGCGCCCCATTCAACAGGTCCTCCACCACAAACCCCTCATGCGCCGGGCAACCGATCGTGTCCAGGTCCAGACCCGTCCACCCGGCCTGCTCATTGAATGTGTCCAGGTTCACCACCACCAGAATCGTGTTCGCAAAATCTCGCGTAGCCTTCGAATAGCAGATCAGCTGCGGATTGTCGACTGAGTGGAAATGGATCGACCCATTCGACTGCAGCGCGCGATTCTCCCGCCGAATTCGGTTGAGTCTCGAAATCAGCGGCACCAGTGAATCCGGTGCGTTGCGGTCTCGCTGCCGGATCTCATACTTTTCGCTGTCGCGATACTCTTCCGACTCCGTCGCCCCCGGCGCCGGCAATGCCGGAGCGTTTTCTGCAAGTTCATACGCGGGCCCGTAAATGCCGTAATTGGCCGTCAGCGTCGCCGCAAGGATCACGCGCAGCATGAACGCGGGCCGCCCTCCCTCTTGCAGCGTCTTGTGCAGAATGTCCGGCGTGTTCGGCCAGAAATTTGGCTGGAAAAAATCGCTCACCGGCGGGCGCGTTATCTCTTCCAGGTAACTCTGCAGCTCGGCCTTCGTGTTCCGCCAGGTGAAGTACGTGTACGACTGCGTGAACCCCCGCTTCGCCAGTCCGTACATCACATGCGGCCGGGTAAACGCCTCGGCAAGAAAAATCGTGTCTGGATAGTTCCGGTGCAATTCGCCCAGGCACCACTCCCAAAATGGCAGTGCCTTGGTGTGCGGATTATCTACGCGAAATACCCGCACCCCGCGCTCCGCCCAGAACGCAAACACTGAATAAAGCTCATCCCACAAGCCGCGCCAGTCTTTCGACTCAAAATTCAGCGGATAAATATCCTGGTACTTCTTCGGCGGATTCTCCGCATACTGAATCGATCCGTCCGGCCGGATCACAAACCACTCCGGATGCTCCGCCACCCACGGATGATCCGGAGAGCACTGGAACGCGATGTCCAGCGCGATCTCCATTCCCTGCGATCGCGCTGACCTTGCCAGGCTCTCGAAATCCGCAAACGTACCAAGCTGCGGATGAATCGATTTGTGCCCTCCCAGATCTCCGGCTGCGTGCGCACCGAGCGATACGGCAGCCTCCACCATCCTGTCGCCGATCGCCCATGGGCTGCCCGGCGCGCCCGGCGGTGCGGTCACTGAATTGTTCGGCCCTTTGCGAAACGCCCGCCCAATGGGATGAATCGGCGGCAGGTACACAATGTCGAAACCCATGCCCGCAATTTCCGGCAGCTGCCTTTCCACATCGTGCAAGGTTCCATGTCTTCCGGGAACCGGCGACGCCGATCGCGGAAAAATCTCGTACCACGAAGAAAACCGCGCCCGCTCGCGATCCACCCACACAGGCAAATCCATGTCATATCGGGTGGCATTCGCCAGATCGGGATACCGCGCCATCATTTCCATCAGAGCTTCATCGCACGGGTCCTCATACACCGGCCGCTTTTCCTCTGCCAGCCTCTCCAGCTTTTGCGCCCACTCACGCAACCGCTTGGCATCGCCGCCTTTCGCTCGCCGCGAAGCCTCACGCGCCAGCACTGCGCCCGAGCGAAGCGCCAGAGCAACGTCCTGCCCTGACTCATTTGCCCCGGCCTGCAGCCCGGATCCCTGGCCCGCCGCAGCCGCCACCCCTCCCGGCGAACCGCTCTGCGCCGCTAGCCGTTTCTTCAAATCGCCCGCCCAGCTCGCAAAATGATCCACCCAGCCCAGGATGCTGAAGCTCCACGCGCCCAGCTTGTCCACGCGAAACGATCCGCTCCACAAGTCGTTTCCCTCGGCTCTCATCGGCGCAAAGCGCCAGCCGGCATCGCTCGCGTGCCGATAAACCAACCGCACGGCCAACTCGTCTTTGCCGTCCGCATACACTGCTGCTTTTACTTCGATTTCGTCACCGGATATCCGTCTGACCGCGTGCCGTCCCCCATCGATCTGGGGGCTGACCTCTTCGATGACAACGCGCCTGCGACCATGTTGGGGCTTCATGGCCTTCCTCAACGGCGAAAGTCGCTTACGCAGGCTTGATCACAACTCCGAACGAACGGACCACTGCCGCCGCACATCCGGGAATCGCCAAAAAGGGCTGCAATAGATAAAGATGCAGCCCGGAAATACCGGGTTTGTTCCCATCTGTTTCAGGCCGGGTTACGAACATCCCACTCCCTCGGTCCCTTTGCTCCCTCGCTCTTTTGCTTCCCCGTCATCCTGTCTTTCCCGCCTGTTCGGAACCGAACATTCATTTGCACTTTTGGACAAGCTCTGGCAAGGCTCCGCCGCCTGCCACCTCAGCTATGGCCTTGTCTTTCTTGGCATTAGCCGCCCCGAGCCTCATCCAATCTGTGGCCATCGAATTGCTCCATTCCAAGCGGAACTCGTCTTCATCAAGGGGGGAGCTATGGCCTACTTTGAGCGCATGCGTGACACTGTCTCCGAACCGTTCAGCCCCAACGTCATCCGGCAGCGTACCGCAGCCGGCTGGCAGATGGTTGCCATCGAGTGGCGGCGCGAGCTGCCCGATGCCGAGGCCCCCACCCAAGGCGTATTCGATGAGGACGTCCCCTACGGGCTCCGCGTCTCCGACGATTGCCGCCGCCTCGAGTCCAACCCCATTGAGCATGAGGTGCTGATGCTCATGATGGACCTCGTCACGCAGGACTATTCTTACGCCGAAATCGTCGCCCGGCTCAATGAACACGGCTTTCGCATGCGCAATGGCCAACCCTGGAATCGTGTCGCCGTCTTCCGTATGATCCCGCGCCTCATTGAAGTCGGGCCGCGTTTCTTCTCCTCCGCCGAGTGGGCTGAACGCCTCCAGCACTTCGAAAATCCGCGCCCTGAGGCGGTTCCCGATGTGCCTCCGCCTCAGGCATCCTCCTGGCGCAGCCTCTTCACCCGCCGCCCCCGCGCTTAGCCGCGTGCGATTTTTCGGCCGCTGCATCATGAAACACCCGCCTGGCGGCGGGCGCGCGGCTCGTATTGAAAGCAACGATCGAGCGGAACGCCAAGCGCCAGAGCCACTTTGAATGCAGTCTCCAGCGAAGGTGAGTACTTATCCTGCTCCATGGCGATAATGGTCTGGCGCGTAACGCCCACTCGGTCGGCCAATTCCTGTTGCGTCATCTCGCGGGCCGCGCGCAGATCGCGGATGTGATTGTGAATGCCTCCCATCACAGCGCCTTCCGGTACGACACAATCTGGGTGGCAGTCCTGGTGATGTCGGCAATCACCAGCATGCCAAAGAAGACGCTGAGAAAATGCAGCCCCATCATCCGGCTTTCAATGGGAAGGCGTCCTGCGGCGGCGTGCAACCAAAGCAGCCCCAGTCCCACCACCATAAGGCTCACCATCGTGAGATAGCCGGCGCGGTAACCGCGCAGTTCGATCAGGCGGTCGCGCTCGTCGGTCATCCGGTTCCGTGTCACGAGGGCGATGACCCCTTGTAGCAGAAACTGCAGAGCGATGATCGCCACAATCATCCCCGCGACCTTGTTGAGCGAATTCTGCCGGTGCAGGAAAAAATACGGACAGTAGACCACAAGCTCCGCCGCCAGTGATGCGTAGAGCGTCTTCTCCCGATAGGAAAGCGATGCCGCCATTGACCTCACCTCATGTAAAGAATTTTTGACATGGAAAACTGTACCCTGAGTTGTTCACTGATGTCAAATATTTTTTACATGCAATCGCCCCATGCCTGACTTGTCGCGCGTATGTATCATGGAAAGGCGATGAAATGCTCATTCTGTTTTTCAGCCATGGTTCTTCTTGCAGGCGCGCTGGCGCAGGCGCAGACCGCTCCGGGAACAATTCACCAGTTTCTGCCCGCGCGGTTGCAGTCTGCGGATGTGGTCACGTACCAGATGCAACAGTTCCTGATGCAGCAGGCGGCAAAGCTGCCGCATCCGGCGAGCGCGGAGGCGTGGACGGCCGATGCAGAGCGCATTCGCCAACGCGTGCTGAATGACGTAATTTATCACGGCTGGCCGAAGGAGTGGGTTGACGCTTCGCCGAAGTTTGAGGACATGGGACCAGTCTCTGTTCCCGAGGGCGCAGGCTACCGCGCTGAAAAGCTGCGCTATCAAATTGTGCCGGGATTTTTCTCCACGGCTGTGCTCTACGAGCCGGCGCATCTGGATGGGAAAGTCCCCGCGGTCCTGGATGTGCTGGGCCACTACGGCACCGGCAAGTCCATGCCGTTCCAGCAGACTCTCTGCATCAACGAAGCGCTGCGGGGCATGATTGCGCTAAGTCTCGAGTTTGTCGGCCAGGGCGAGCTGAAGGTGGAAGAGAACGGACATTTCTACGGATCGGATCTCGACCTGGTGGGCGTGAGCGGTGTGGGGCTGTTTTACCTGGCGGCGCGCCGGGGGCTCGACTATTTATACGACGATCCCCATGTGGACCGAAGCCGGATTGCCATGACCGGACAGTCCGGTGGAGGATATCAGACGCTGATGCTCAGCGCGCTCGACACGCGTGTGCGCGTGGCTGTCCCCGTGGCGGGCTATGCCTCGCTCGACGGACGCCTGGAGCGAATTCCCGGCGAGCCGGGCGACTACGAGCAGCTAGTTCCGGATCTGCTGAACGGCCAGGATTATCCGACATTTGTCGCGATGCTGGCGCCGAGGCCGACGTACGAAATCAACAATGCGGAGGACTCGTGCTGTTTCCGCGCACCTTTGGTGAAGCCCGACATCTATGACGCGGTGCGGCCATTCTGGGCCTTGTACGGGAAGGAAGATGCCTTTGCCTTTCACGCCGACGCTGAAGTGCTCGCGCACAACTATGGGCACGACGACCGGCAGCAGGCCTACGGATTTCTCGACAAGTGGTTCAGTCTGCCGGCGAAGCCTGATGAAATCGAGGTCGGCGCGGATCTGAATACATATAGCCAGTTGGCAGCGGGAGTGCCGGCAGACAATCTGACCATCCTGGGACTGGCCAGGCAGTTTGCGGCGAAGCTTCAGCATCCGAGTGCTCCAGGTGACGCGGCAGCGCGCACCGCGTGGACGCAGACCGAACGCGGAACGCTGGCGAAGATTGTGAATTATCAGGCGGTGACCGTCGACCACCCGTGGTACGTGGCCGACACCGATCACGACAACGTTGAATCGGTCTCGTTTCGATTTGGAATGAGCAACGGATTGAGCGCGACGGGAGTTTGGATCAAGTCGGAATGGACCCCGGAAGGCGCCCCATTGACCGTGATCGTGAATGACGCCGGCCGCGAAGGCGCAGACAAGGAAATCTGGGACCACTATCCCGAAGTTGGTTACGCCGTGGAGCGTGGCGACCAGGTGCTGGTTCTCTCAATCCTGTTTACGGGCGATGCGAATCCTTTAAACGGCGATGCTGGCCGATTCGGCGCAATGATGCAGGCGGCAGGCACTCCGCCGTTGGGACTGGAGTCGGCGCAGTTGATTGGCATTGCGCATTGGGCGCAGCAGCGTTGGCATCCGTCTGAGACGAAGTTGGAGAGTTCCGGAATTCGTATGCAGGTGGTTTCGCTAGTGGCGGCAGCGCTGGAGCCGGCTCTGTTTAAGAGCGTAATGATTCACAATGGCACGCATGATTTGGGCTATTTGCTTGACGGGCCGGTGCGGTCATCGCAAGTGCCTGACCTGTTCTGCCGGGACTTCTACAAAGAGTTCGATCTGGCCATGCTGAAGGCAATGGCGGAGCCTGCGGCGGTGACCGAATCGGACGATGTGGAAGCGCGTGCGGCAAAGCCGTAGGTGCGCTGCCGGTTTTTCCCCCGCGGCCGCTCAACATTAAATAGGATGTCCCTAAGACCATTTTTGTGTCTTCTACGCGATGGTCAGTGTCTTGCGGAACGGAGTGAATCCGGTAATGTAAACCCGGTGGCGGTCGGGCGGGAAAGGCGCTTGTGCATGTAGGCCTGGGTCATGCCATTGAGCGTTCCTTCCATGCGTACCATCTCGTGATCCGCCTGGCCTGGACCGAATGTGATCACGTCATTTCCCACGCGAAAATGTCCTTCGCCCTGGCGTAGGAAGTAGAGATTGGGCCGTGAAGCGCCCGCCTCGGTGCCCTCAACCTCGCCATCGTGACGGAACGTCAGCTCAATGGCGACCGGAACGCGATCGTGTCCCGTGACGTCGAACTCGAGCTCGAAAGCTCCGGCATTCTCTGTGACGGTGATCTTCTGGTCGAGTGTCTGGATGTTGCTCATGGGTCGTTGCGGAAAGTTCATCTTGCCCCAGAAGCGATCGCCTGCCGGAGTGAGCGGATAGTCGCCGCGTGTGTTGCGCAAGTGCTTGGGCAGCGGCTGATAGTAAGGCACGCGCAATTGCTGGTGGAGCAGGTAGCGATTCTCCTCCACCTTCATCCCGCTGCTGCGAAAAGCATCTTCGTTGAAGTAGACCGCAGCCATGCGCACCGATTCCAGCACCGCATTGCCTTTGCGGAACGTGAAAAAAGTGGCATTGCTGGCCAGGCCTGAGCCGATGCCGAGCGGCCAGTCGCTTCCGCCATAGATGGTCGCGCTGATGGCATCGCGGCGAATGCGCGCCAGTGCGGTGTTTGAAAAGAACCGCGCATAGTCCATAGGCAGCGGTTCTGCAGTGGGCAGGCTGCGCCTGTAGAGAGGTTCTTCAAGAAATTCAATGAGCGGAATTCTGGCTTCGGCATGATCGAGGCCGATCTCTTCAGCAAATCGGGTCACTGCGGCAAACTGGCGGTTCTGATCGTGGATGGCCATGTAGCGGTACTGCAGATAGTAGTTTGAGATCCAGGCCATCATGCCTTGATCTTGCCGGCGCGAGCCAACTGTCTCCAGTTCGCCATTGGGATGCATGTAAAAGAGCGTCATGGCGAGGTTCCGGCGCACGGGCTCGAGCAGCGAGGGCCGATCCAGCAAACGCGCCATGGTGATCAGCGCGTTGTCAATCACGCGCGAGTAAATGCCGGTGCTTCTTTCCGCAAACTGGCCGTCCACGTCGCAATAAATGCCCTCGCCCAGCCAGTCGTCGATCCGGTCGACATATTTGGCCGAGGGGAAGAGCGCGTTCAATTGCGCCAGCGCAGAGCAGACTACCCAGCGATGGTTGGGCGTGTGGATTCCGCCAGTGGATAGGGTCTCGCCGGCAGCCAGCAAAAAATTCCCGAGCTTCTGATTGATGGCGGCGAGTTGCGGCAGATTCATGCGCCGCAATACGGCGAGAGCTGTGCAGACGGTCTGGACGACGAATCCTGTGTCGGGCGGAGAGGAAAGATTGCCGGAATCGATGGTCCCGTCAGCGTGCTGCGCCGCGAGCAGTTGGTCCGCTGCTGCCTCCATCAGCGGCAGCAGATCAGGGGATTTGAAGTGCGAAGATTCGGGTGCACAATAAGCAGCGGCCAATGTGCCGAGATCCTCGCCAAAACCGCGGGCGCCAAAACGCGCGTGCGACATCTTCAGCGAATCGACCACGGACGGCAGGGCAGCATCGTTTGCTCTGACCAACTTGAGATAGTAGTCGTCTGCGTCTACCGCGGCGCCGGCCGCGCTTGTTGCGGCCAGGCCGGCAATTGCCGCTGCGGCTCCGAAAGCGTCTCGCACAAACCCTCTGCGTGAAATCTCCATGATGATCGAGTTTTCGTCTCCGTTTGGATTGAACTCTACTGCGAAGGAATTGTATCGTTTGGCGGCAGCGGCCTTCAGGTCGCTGAATCGGCCCCAATGCAGCGCAGAAGGAGCTGCGGCCTCTACAGCAGTTTCAGAGATGGTATATCCGCATTCAGGGAATATAAGTCGGCGCGACCAACAGGGAACGACGACCTTGGCGATCGTATTGACTGGACACAGTATCTCTGAAACTGCTCTAGCTCGCTGAAATCCTACATGGCTCGCTTGGCCTTCAGGCCCGGATACGCGATCCCAGAATTCTCCCAGTTCCGCCTTCCCGTAGTCCCGCGGTCCGCACCTCACCGCGTTGTCAAGCTCCTCACCCGGCTCATTCCAATCGATGCCCGCTAACTCGCTGATTCCTTGTTCCCTTGTTCCCTAGGTCTCTCGTTCCCCGTTTTGCATAAAATTTCCCCGCTTCGGCGCACAATCATTCCATGTCATGAATTCACTGCCCGCCATCTCGCGTTGTTTGCGAAAGCGTTGTCCATTTTCTCGGCGCCAGCCTGCGTCAGCGGGCGAGATGAGGGAGCCCCAGGCGCAAGCCTGGGGTCAAAAAACCATCCACCCTGTGGCCGAGCCCCGCGTGAGCGGGCAAAAGATCGGGCCACACCAAAGCACCGTATTGCGGCCTATCGGACCTCAATATGGGATGGAGACACTCAATTGCACCGTAAGTGAGGCAAATCATGCCCTAAACCGCGCCACACCTGCTCTTTAGAATCAATGACTTACCGCATAGAACGCACCTTAACCCCTTTGCCATGAAATATTTGGCCAAATCATATAGGGGGGAGGGGTGGGGTTTACTAAGTTACAAACAGGAAAAAGTGGACTCTTGAGCCATGATCGAGCCAGCTAAGGCTACAGAAGCAAGCCATCCGTTTGGAAAGCGCGCGACTCGCTCCCTCGCTCCCTTCTTCCCAGCTTCATAGCTCCCTGCCCTTCTCCTCAGGCCCCTTCGCGCATAGCGCAAAAAGCACCACGATCGCCGCAACCTCAAACGCCGCCAGCGCCCATCCGTACCCGAGCGGACCCCGCATCGCGTACTCGATCCCGACCGACGGCGCTCCGATCAGCATGCCGAGTTGGTACACCACGCCCGGAAACAAGCTCCTCACCTTCGAAGGAGAAAGCTCATTCAGATGCGCTGGAATCACGCCAAATACGCCCTGCACCCCGAACTGCATCACGAATGCGCCCGCAGCCAGCACCGCCACCGTCGCACCGAACGCCCATGCCGGCAGCGCCAGCAGCGCCACGCTCAGCGCAGCCATGATGCTCCAACGTCGCCCGATCTTCTGCGACAGGTGTCCGATCGCCAGCGCGCCCGCGATGGCGCCCACGTTGTAGAAAATCGCCAGGTTCGAAATCGCCAGCCCTGAAAACCCATGCACCGTGCGCAGAAAGTCCGGATACAGATCCTGAGATCCATGCGAGAAGCACGTAATCGCCGTCATCAGCACTACGAGGTAAACAAGGGTGCCCTTGTGCTCCCACACCGCGCGCCCCACCTCGCCAAATCCGCCCGGCCGGTTATTGCGCCACGCCTGCGGCTCCGTCGTCATCGCCGCCAGCACCACGATCGGGATCGCCATCAGCAGTCCGCCCAGAAACACCCACTGCCATCCCAGCCGCGGCACAATCAACGGCATCACTGCCGCCGCCAGCAGGTATCCCAGCGAATACCCGGCTTGCAGTATTCCGCTGAACAATCCGCGCCACCCCGCCGGCGAGCTCTCGATCACCAGCGACGCGCCGATCCCCCAGTAGCCGCCCATCCCCACCCCGTACAGCGCCCGCAAAATCAAAAATCCGCCGTAATTCGGGGCAAACGGCGTCAGCGCCGACACAACCGAAAAAAACACCACGCAGGCAATGAGCGGGCCCCGTCGCCCGTAGCGATCCGCCAGCCCCCCAAGTACGATCGCGCCCAGCGGCCGCGTCGCCAGTGTCACCGTAATCGACCACACGATGGCGCCCTTGCTCACCGCAAACTTCGCAGCCAGCGCGTCCACCAGAAAAATCAAGATGAAAAAGTAGTACGCGTCGAGAACCCATCCCAGAATTCCCGACGCCACGGCAAATTGCCATCTTGCCGCACGCTGTGTCTCGACGGACCGCTCGCTCAGAGAGACCTCCACTACAGCCGCGCCAGCGTCAAACCGCCGTCCACCACGATCACCGCGCCCGTCGCGTACGGCAACTCTCCGCGCGCCAGCACGCTCACCGCGCTGGCCACATCCTCCGCTCTGCCCCAGCGCTTCTCCACCAGCAGACCACCCTCAATCAGCGCGTCATACTTCGCATGCGCGCCCGCTGTCATCTCGCTTTCCACAATCCCCGGCCTCACCTCGTACACCCCAATGCCGAACGCCGCCAGCCGCACCGCCCATAGCTTCGTCGCCATCGCGATGCCCGCCTTCGACAGGCAGTATTCCCCGCGATTCACGCTGGCCACCGTTCCCGAAACCGATCCAATGTTGATAATCGCCCGATGCCCTGCTCCGATACCTTCCCGCTGCCGCACCATCCACTTCGCCACTGCCTGCGTCAGAAAATACGGTCCCCTCAAATTCGTCGCCATCACTTCGTCAAAACTTTCTTCGCGCGCCTCCAGGATGTCTGCTCTCACCCGCGGCGCAATTCCCGCGTTGTTCACCAGCACATCGAGTCTGCCAAACTTTTCTTCGATCTCCTTCAGCAACCGCGCTCGCGCCGCGCCTTCCGCTACATTTGCCTGCACATAAATCGCACCGGCACAGTGCTCTTTGATTTGGCTCAGAGCCTCCCGAACCTCCTCTGCTCCGCGCCGTCCTGACACCGCAACCGTGAACCCGTCTTGCGCCAGTCTGCGGGCAATCCCCAGCCCGATACCCCGCGCCCCTCCCGTTACCAGCGCAACCTTGCTTTCCTTTTCCATCTCCGTCCTCACTTGCGCCTCTATTCACAGGCCTCGAAAAACGTGTAGTACGTCCCCTCCGCCATCCGCTTTGCCAGCAGCATCGCCTCCAGCAGATGATAGTCGCCCCACATGCTCGATTCTCCGCACGGAATCTTCCTGCCCTCCGGCACATAATCCCAACCATTTGGCCGGTGATACACGCTGTGCAGCAAGATCCCTTCATGATGCGGATCGGTCGCGAGATACGGCTCATCCAGCAATCGCTGCAACACCGTCAAGCCTGCCTGTGTATACTCGCCTTCACCCACCGCGTGTCCCAGTCTGATCAATCCCTGCGCCGCAATTGCGCTTGCCGACGAATCTACTGGCTCGTAGTCGTTATAGGGATCCGCAGGCTGACTCTGCCAATCCCCTAGCTTCGCCAGTTGCGGCGCGCCCGTATCCCAATAGCAGATGCCGTCCGCCGCGCTCGCTCGATCCATATAGAAGTCGCACGTCGCCCGCGCCGCCCGCTCCAGCATGGCACAGGCTTCCGTCTTCTCAGGAACCCCATCCACTCCAAACTCGCTCGCTGGCAGTGACTGCACGAATTCCAATTCCTCGGCGAACCCCAGCATCGCCCACCCCAGCCCGCGCGTCCACGTCGTGAACGGCGAATATCCCTGCTGCGACGACGGGCACCGAAACACCCCGCTCGCCGGGTTGAAGATTGCCTCATGCGCCGTGCGCCCGCGCATCTCCTCCCTATCGTAATGATCCCGTCCTTCTCCGTAGTACACGTTGTACTGCGCTGTCGTCCGCGCATGCGCCAGCAGCCGCGCCAACAGGTTCACCCGCTCGTCCTGCTCGCTTACCAGCGCGTGTCCCAGCAGATGCGCGATTCCGCACACTCGCAGCGTCCGCATCGTGTCCACAAACAGCGAGTGCCGGCCATTGAAGGAATGAATGTACCCCAAGCCATCCGGGAGTTCCGTCCAGCGCGCCGCCTGCACCGCCCCGCTTACCTTCAGCGCCAGTTCGTAGAGCTTCAGCTCCCACTCGTTGCTCTCCACCCGCCCTGCCAGCATCAACCGCCGCAGATTCCCGTACGTCGAGATGTTGTTGAAGCCGTGATCGTGCACTCCGGTGTGAGTCAAGTGCTCCGCCATCTCCGCTCCAACATGCCGCCGTGCCGTCGCCAGCAATTCCGGATTGCCTCCTAGCTCATAGCACAGGAGCGCATTGCCGTACTGAAATCCCTGCGTCCACTGCGTCCAGCTCCGAGCCGTATACCGCCCTTCCGACGTAAACACGGGCGCGCTGCCCTGAGCATTCCAGCGCTGCTCCAATCTCAGAGTCTTCTCCGCCGCCAACTCAACGGCCCGCCCGATCGCCGATGTCAAATCCAGCGGTGTTATCGTTGCATTCCCTTTCACGTCCGCTCTCTCCTGTTACACAAGCCGCTCAAACCGCTCAATCACTTGGGCCAGAACCATATCGGGGTCAGCATCCCAGATCGCCTGATTAAAGATTTCCACCTCGATTGGCCCTTCATATCCTGCTTTCTCTACCAGCCCTCGCAGCTTTCTGTTGTCGATCACTCCATCGCCCATCAGCCCTCGGCCCATCAACACGTCGGGCAGCGGCACCAGCCAGTCCGAAACGTGAAATCCATAAATCCTGCCCGTCGCCTGCGCAATCTGCTCCTCAACTTGCGGGTCCCACCAGATGTGAAACGTGTCCAGGATGACCCCCACTTCGCGAGCGTCGTACGGCCTCGCCATCTCCAGCGCTTGGCCGATCGTCACCAGCACCGAACGCTCCGCCGCATACATCGGATGCAACGGCTCCAGCCCAATGCGCACTCTCCGCTCTCGCGCATAAGGCGCCAGCGCCGCAACTCCGTCCGCCACCATCTTGCGCGCATCATCCAGGCCGATTCCCGCACACCCGCCCACCACCATCACCAGAGAATCTGCTCGCAGTTCCGCGGCTTCATCCACTGCGCGAAAGTTATCTTCGATATTCTTGTTCCGCCCCTCCGATGTCGGTGCCGGAAACATGCCTCCGCGGCAAACGCTGGATACGCGCAACCCCGCATCGATCACCGCGCGTACGCAACTCGCCAGTCCCGCTTCCTCAATCTTGTGCCGCCATAGCGCAATCGCCCCGATACCGTGCCGTGCGCATCCATCCACGGCTTCAGCCACACTCCAGCCGCTCACCGTAATCTGATTCAGCGAAAGTCGTGCTTTATCTGCCATTCCGTTTCGTCCGCGTTAACAACTCTACAACTGGTTGCATCAGCTCCGCTTTGAAAGGGCACGGCTTTAGCCGTGCCGCAAATGGCGCATAAATAGCGGGCTTTAGCCCCCGAAGGATGCTTTTGCAACCACCCGAAATACTCATGCAACCAGTTCTACAGCAGTTTCAGAGATGGTGTATCCGCATTCAACCCTCCAAAGTCGGCGTGACCAACAGGGAGCGACGACCTTAGCGATCATATTCACCGGACACAGTATCTCTGAAACTGCTCTAGTGCCCCAAAAGCGAAATCCGATTGATAGTTAGTCTGTCATCCTGAGCGAGTCCTCGCCTTGCGAGGGCGAAGTCGAAGGATCCGCAATTGCCTTTCAGCGCGTCTTTCTTTCACCATCCTGGGCGATTGCTACAATTCCCGCCGTCGATCGGGAGATCTCCGGAACATCAACCCACCGGCGTTCCTGCCATGACCGCGCCGCCAGCTCTGCCAGCTGTACTCCCCTCGCGCCATCCAGAAAATCATGTGGGAACGGAGCATCTTCGGCGACGTGCCGCAGAAACATCTCCCATTGCACTTTGAACGCGTTGTCGAACTCTTCGCCGGCGCCGGCCTCGGTCCACAACTTCCGAAACTCAATCGGATTCGGCATGTCGGGGTTCCACACCGGCCGTGGCGTATGCGCACGATCCTGCACTTTGCAATCGCGTAACCCCGCCACCGCGCTTCCGTCTGTCCCATCCACCTGCAGGCTCAACAGCTCATCACGATACACTCGTGTCGTCCACGATGAATTGATCTGCGCAAAGATCTCTCCCTCCAGCGCAAACATTCCATACGCCGCGTCTTCTGCCGTGCA
>Ga0335085_10001327_pt1 | contig 54188 bp, 95 predicted proteins | sample Lox_Sample_45_FD_206712 | JGI IMG/M metagenome (GOLD analysis project Ga0335085, IMG submission 206712) | Soil microbial communities from Loxahatchee National Wildlife Refuge, Florida, United States - Lox_Sample_4.5 | ecosystem: Environmental > Terrestrial > Soil > Wetlands | place: USA... | reverse complement strand
TAATGCCTGAAATGCTATAATTCCTGCAACTTTAGGCATGTCATAAGTTAGTTGTTCATGGTGTTTTCTGCATACTGTTTGTAAAAGTTCATCGTCATATTCCCATGCAAGCGTATCAGGTAAATAACAAATATGATGTACGTAAACATAATGCTCTTTCGTTCCGCAAATCTGACAGGTATTATTATCTCTTTCCTTTATTTTATCAGATTTATCTATCCATCCATCGTTGGTCCTGTAATTGTTCAGTATAGGATAATGCCATACATCTCTTTCATTTCAAAAAATATTAATAAATCAGTTAGTTAGTTCAATCTTTATCAATATAATTCCCGATTTCATTAGCGTGCTCATTAGCCATTTGCCAAATAATCACAATAGGAGTTACAAGGAATGAAATGGCATATAAAATCCAAATCCAAGCTTTTACAATCTTTTTCATAATTCCATTTTTAAGTTAGTCAATTAGTTACGTTTCTTTTTAAACCAGGAAAATGATAAAAATGATCCGGTTTCACGCACTCCATTTTCGTAATGTTCGCATTCTTCACAAACCATATAAAGCCATCCGTTTGGATCAACTTTATCACAACTTTTTTTGTGTTGATAAGGACATTTGTAAGGTGTTTTCATAATTCCATTTTTAAGTTAGTAAAACCTCTTAGCCCTTCTCAGGTAAAGAGGGAAAAATCTAAAAGTCAATAATTAAACTATTTTTTTCCCATATGCTGACATCTCTTCAGTCTGTAAAAACTCCAGAAAGTCGCTTTCGTCCCGCGTGACTAAAACATGAACTTGATAATATTCTTTTGTCTGTGGATTGTAATAGTCAAATGCAGACATTCTTACATGTTGTAGATTTGGATTTTTAGCTAATTCTGGAATTAAGTCACCAGCCGAAAATTCAAGTAATTCTTTTTCTGATTTGTTTAATTCAATTCTTTCTTTTGACATACTGTTTATTTTAGATGGTTATCTGTTCCATATACTTCAATCGTATTTGTACAAATCATTTTAGATTTTTAATAACCCAATTTAATTTTTCAACTATTTGATATAAATATGACTTAAAGAAATATAACTTCTATCAACTTGATAATTACTATTTTGGGCTGTAAATGCGATAATTTCAGATGAAAATTCTCCGTTATTCATACTTTCTATTTTTAAATAAAACTTAATATTTGTCGTTCAAAATCCTCTTTATTAAGATGATGCAAGAAGTATTTCAAGGCCGCATCAATCGAAAGCGAATAGACTTTTTCAAAAGCTTCATTGTCCATCGATTTAAAACTTATCGATTTTGGCCTTAAAATTTGCTCGCCGTCCATGGTGATATGAATGTCCACAGACCCGATCATTATCATTAATTCTTCACGTAGGTAATCGATATTTCTAAAGCGATCGTATTTCTCATCCTCTGGCAAAAAATAGATTATGGTGTTTAAAAAGGCAAAATATTTGCGATGAAATTGAATATTTCTTTCTTTCCAGGTTTCAAGTCGGATATAATCATCAGGTTTTAATTTAAGAGACTTTTTAAATGCCTCCGCGCCTAATGGCTCAAAATGATTTTGTCCGGTTATCTTAGCTAGAAAGTCCATTAACACAATTGTTTAATAGATTTATAACAAGTCCTAATTTCTTCGATATGTGAATCAACATATTTATCAAAAGCCCCTTCGCCTCCGAATACTTCATCTAGTCTTTTAGATACTTGGCCAAATGGATTAAGCCAACTATCTTTTTTACATTCCTCAGGCGCATAAATAGCAATCATGTGATTATTCCTATCGTAATGCAAGCACATAGCAACATAAGCCGTTAATTTATTTTCAGCTTCACATGAATATTTTGAACTCATTACTCCGTATTCAAATGTTGTCATTTTATCAATTTTAAAATTACTTTACTTGTATCAACCCCTTCAGGGCGTTTTTTATTTTCCATTCCTGAATTGCTTTTACGGTTTTTCGGGATGGATAAGAGAAGGGGTTAGGATTCATAATCAATTTTGTGAAATATTTTCTTTTGCCTGTTTTAAAAGCATGTTTGTATACAGTTTAAGAAAATGGGTTTGAAATTCACGGGAACAATCGTCAAATGAAGTCCGGTAATGTTCGTTTTCTTCAATTAGAACATATATTAATTCAATGTCGGATAAGTGTTCTAAATCCTCAGATAAACGTATTTCCTTTGAATCAAAATTAATTGACCCTTGAGTTAACGAATTACCAAACATTCCTGTAATTATCTTCAGATCTTTGTCAAGAAAATAATTACATGATTCGAGTATTTTAATGCAGATTTGAATCTTTTCGTTGAATAAATAGGACGAAGTTTCATAAAAAGTATTTACCTTGTCGGATACACGGAGTATTGAAACTGACGGGAAGTGTTTAATAAGTTCTTTGAATAATCCTTTAGGCACCTGAATAATTGGTTCTTCTGCTAATTTCGGCTGTCTGACAATTAATTTATCATAAGAATCGTAATCAATGAATTTAGCCGCGCCGATAGCTTCTTTCCATTGGTCTCCGTAGGCAGGGATTCCGTACCAATCGTAGTTCATTGTTTCTTCATAACATCCCTTTATGTTGTTAAGTAAGATATCAATACATGCCTTGTTTAAAAAAGGGAATATCCTTACAATCTCGTTTGACGCAGTGCCATTGAATTCCCTGAGTTCGTTTATGTTTGCATTCTTAATATCATAAGCGAAAACTGTTTTGTAGTTTTCGATTTCCTTTATAAGAATGCCATTTTTATAAAGCCTCAAGGTTTCGCCACCATGATAAATAGCGAAATCTCTTTCATTCTGTAGTGGTTGTTGAGAAATAAAATACTTTGTCCAATTATCAAAAACATCTTTTATTTCACCAGTTAATTGAATATAAAACTCAGTGCTATTTTCCTCTGGCAGAACTTCTTCAGTTTCGCAATATGACCCGTTTTCTTCGTCCAATGCATTACACCAAATTTCACGAATAATCATCCATGCTTTCCAATTCAACCCCATATTTGTGGTTATACTTGTCCGTTCATTATTGATGTAAATTACATTAAATTCCGTATCCCTAATGATTTCGGTTTTCGTAGAAATAACAAGTTCTTTTCCGCCTATGAATATTTTGAAAAAAATATTATTTCTCAAAAGCCATGCGAGCACGTATTTTATACCGGTGCCAAATTGACCTATTTTGTAATGATCATTGGCCTTAGTTGTTCCGCCCATTAGATATATGAGACGTGAATCTAAAAGGCCATCGTTTTTAATTTTTAAATATTTCATAATTTTGTTTTTAGTTATTTTTCACTTTAGGCAATCAGAATAAGAACCTGTTTTGAGTGAGTTTTGTCCGGTAAATGGGACAATTTTAAAATTTAGGTCGAGACAATAGGTCATTCTAATATTCTCATTATATTTGAAAAAATATCGTCAATATCTGCTTTTAATATTTCAAGTTTTTCTTTCGGCTTTTCTGCAAAATAATAGTTGTCTGCTTCGTCAATCAAAGTTTTTATGCGTATTAATTCCTTGTCGATTTTAACACTGTCGGATGCTGATATTCCATTTAATTCTTTCATTGTTTTATTTTTAGTTTACTTAAGAATTAGTTCTTCCTGTTTTGTAAAACTCAAAGGATATTCAAGAATCTTTGGGGCGACTTTTGGGTTTGCCCGATGCCAAAGTTTCTGACAGTACTGGAAATATTCAAAGTCATTTTCAAAAGAGTTTTCCGGTTGCTCAACTTTCCATCCCTTACCTTGAATTTGCCCTTCAATTTCTTTTCTTGTGGCTGCCTTTAAATGAAGTAACCCTGAATGTTGAATTGGATATTGCGGGTTTAAAAGTTCCCAGGCTTTCTTATAAGCGGCAATTTGCAGGTAGTGACTTTCATATATTCCATTACCGGATTTGTAGTCTATAAGCCATATTTCACCATTGATTTTGCAAATCATATCAATAGTGCCACCATAACCAAGTTCATCAGAAGCGAATGAAAATTCATGAACAATTATTTCTGGTTTATAAATGGTGAAAAATTCCATCGCTTTGCAGATTAACTCCCATTCCTCCCACTTAAAAAGCTCTTGGCCGGTTTTACTTAAATAACTTAATGATCCTGATTTTACGTATTGGTCAATTGCAGCATGGATATTTGAACCTATTTCAGCCGCTTCGTTAAGTATTTGGCTTGCATTCATGCCTACTTGTTTAAGCCACATTATATAAGCTATACCCTTAGGATAAGCCTCAAGAAAAGTAGTAACTGAAGGCAACCATTTTCCCGGGTTCTTCGTCGATTCGTAGAAGTGTTGATCTGGAATCGTAATCTTATTCGCTAGTTCATCGATAAACTTTATCATTTGATTCGTTTTAAGATTATAGTTACTTCTCCATTCTCATGGACTGTCGAGTTAATTATCTCAATGGTTTTATAAGTATGCATCCATTGGTTTAACCATTTTTGCCAGTTAATTAATGGCTGTCTATCGATTATAAAATCAATATTTTCGTTTACCATGATTATTTCGTATTAAGAAATTCAAAAAACTTATTTGCTAGATCAATTGTATTTGCTGAGGTTAATTCTTTTCTGTCTCTGCAAAAATTAACAGCATTCTCAAGAGCATAACGTCTTTTTTCATAAGTCCAATCCTTAGCAGGAAATTTCCCATTTGCCGGTTTATCTGCTTTTGGCAGGTTGAAATAATATTGCATTACGCCCTGATATTCTTTACCTTGCTTTACTTCGAGTTCAGTTTCTTGTCCAATTTTCCCGGTTAAATCGTCTGAACTTAACCCCTTTCTATCATCGGAAAGTTCGATAGTGTAATAAGTCCCTTTTTGGGTTTCTTTTTTTACACAAGTTTTAATTATGCATTTCTCCATTATTCAGTTTTTAATGTGTTATAATTACAATGTCTACATTCTAAATATTCTTCCCCAGTATCCCAATCCTCTTTGTGATCCATTGGGGAGCCGCAATGATGAGATTCTTCGTCGGATGGTTCGTGCTCGAAGGGGAGGAGTATGTTATTTATTGGTAGGTCTCTCATTTTCCGCAATCGCTTAAATCTTTTAAAGTTTCTTCATAAATAGAATGGGTTTCACGTTCGGGTGTTTTCGGTTCAGGATAGTTCTTTTCGATTGTGTGAATAAACCAGCCTATTCCTAGGATTATAGCTATAATCAGTATGATTATTAAAATCCAGATTAATAAATTTGTCCACATAGTCTTATTTTTTTATCATTAAAATACTGTCAATTTGTTTGTCGTTTGGTTCCGGGTTACAGAAATACTTTTGTCCTATTTTAAAGCCTTCCCGTAATCCCCTATCGTGTTCTAATTTCAATTGATCAATTGGTATTGTTTTTATTTTTACTGATTTATGTTTCTCCTCATATAACTGATGCAGAAGAATACATATAACGATTATTGAAAAAATCAAACATAATTTTAATAGTTTCAAAATGTTGGTTTTGGTTAGTACTAAGCTGCTTTCCTGTGCTTTCTCCGCAAGATTCTACTTTTATGTAGTTTATTATGTTTGCGTTTGCGGTTTTCATGAGTACCAGGGAAATATGGGGTATTGTTAAAATATCCACTTGCGTGAACTTGTGGCATTGGCATTGATAATGCTGCTAATCCTAAAGCTGCTGTTAATAACCCTTTGTTCATAATTTTATGTTTTTAAGTTTTAAATTAATCTGCAATTCTTTTTCTCCCTCCCCACACATTCGCTCTTTCTCTTTTGTGCTGGAAGTTTGATACTGATTGTTCCTTTGTGCCTTTAAAATGTTTAATTGGTTCTGCATATCCGCAAGGTTCACATTTTACCCATTGGCCTATTACGGGTAATGGGGCAGAGCATATGGGACAATAATGTTTAGGCATTTTCTTGTTTTAAAAGTTCATCGGCAAATTCATAGGCATCTGCAATTAAAAGTTCTATACCATTTGCCTTTTCATACCCTTCGATATGAGATAATAATCCTTGCATTGCAGAACAGGCAGCATAGAAGCGTTTCGAAATGCCGTAATATTTACGATGCACTAAACATGGCATCCCGGTAAAATCCTTTTCAGTTCCATCAAATTCAGAATGAAATGCAGGTTCTTGTCCTAATTTTTCCATCTTACTTATGTATTAAATTAATTATTCGGTGGCTTTTTTAATTGCTAATTTCATTTTATCAATAGCATCAATTTGCTCTTCGCTATAATATCCCATTGTTTTAGAGACGCGCGCATTTACAAATGCATAACAAGCTTCTAAAAGTTCAGGAGCGGCTGCGATAAGTTTGGCGTTAGCCTCTTGATCCTTACCATTAGTCCACCTTTCAAGACTGGCAATTAACGTCTCGTCTGTTTCGATTAATAATGACATTCCATATTGCCTGATACTCCAATTACCTCTTGTATATTTCCCTTCCATCTTATTTCTATTTTAAATTTTCAACAATTATAACCCTTGTAAAAGTCCCGTTGTATAAGAGTTTGCCTTCATAAGATTTAAACCCTGAGAAGTCAAACATATGTACCGATTCTAAAGGGAGAACCATTTTAATGCATTTGTCCTTATTTTTATTAAAGACATAACCGACTAATCCAAATTCAGGAGAGAAATAGTTAGCCATTGGCAGAGTATTATTAAACTTAACTTCTTGCAGTTGGTCTTGCCCTTGGGATGTAACTAAAGTTTTTACAACAAACAGGTAGCTTTTCCCTAATCCGTTTATTTTCTCAAAGGATTGGGCATTTAGAGAAACTACAATGAACAATAGAATTATTAAAGCGAACATTTTTCTTGCCTTTAAAAAGCACTCAGAAGCCTTGGTTAATGACTTTGATATTGCTCTGTACTTTTCAAGGGACATAAACTTTGAATCTTTTGTTAGTGTTTTCATGACTGTTTAGATTTTAAAAAATCGATTAATTGTTTACCTATAAATTCTGTATAAGCGGGTGGAATTGCTTCTTTTAATTCTTCGCCTGTCATCCAATCAATACCCATTGATATTTTCCAGGCATCAGTTCCGCCATTTTTAAAGCCGTCTCTTTTTGAACTTCCACCAGCATGCCCTGTTACTGTATTGTATTTACCATCTCCTATTTTACCATTATGCCTGGAATGATCTGGCAATAAAACCTGAAAGTTCGTCTCGAATAATCTATGCCTAAAAACCCCTAATCCAAACATAGTTCCGCATAACATAAAAGGATTAATAAGTTCTGTTTTGGCAGGCATTATATTTTCAATAACATAAGGCTTGCCGGTTTTTAAAAGTATATCATGTGTTGGTTTTATTAAATCAGGATGATTATTGGTTGTTTTCATTTGTTTTGCTCCATTACTGTATTTCTGACAAGGAGGTGAAGCGTGAAAGGCATCATAATTTTGCCAATTATTTTCAAGATATTCCAGGGCGTCGGCTTGTATAAATTCGAAAGGGTAATGTTTTTGATATTTTTTATCTATACCGACAACCTGGAATCCTGCAAGTGAATATCCTTTAGCGGCTCCACCGGCGCAGCAATATAAATCCAGTAATTTAAATTGATTCATTTCTTTATTTTAATTGATTATAAATAAGTTTCGTCAAAATCACTTTCGGTTAATGTTCCTGTTGATTCTATTCTTTCTAATGCTTCACTTATAGATATATATCTGTCGGCGCCTTTTAATCCTATCCCTAATCCATCTCCGGGAAAATCATTGCTACTTAACTCTAAACCGCTTATTTTTTCAAGTTCGGAAACTAACGAATCTATTGAGGATAAATATTTTTCACGATTTTTATCTACCTTCCCGCAAAGACTTCTGAGTTTAGTACGCTTCATAGCATCTATTTTAATTGATTAAGCAATTGTTCAGTATATGCAGCAAGATGCTGACATTTTGATTCGTGGTAAGCAATGCAAAAGTTTATAAACTCGATGTTGTCCTCTAAGGATAAATCAGCCTTAGCAAGCTCCCTAACACGTTTTCTGGCTAAATCCTTCTGCCAATCTGGTAGCTTGGATAAGTCAGCATCAACATAGTTATGACAGTAATACCTTAATGCGGTATTTTCAAGCGGGATTTTAAGTTCAGTGTTCATGACTTTTAGATTTAGTTTAACAAATCTTTATAAGGCACACCAAGTATTAATGCTATTTCTTTAAGTCTTTCTTCACTTGGTTGACGAGTATTATTGCAGTAAAAACTCATTAAGGTATGGCTAATTTTAAGTTTGTCAGCTAACCAGCTTTTCATGATGCCTTTATTTTGCAATATTTCGTCTATTCTATTCATTGGTTAATTTTACGTAAATGTAAATTATTTGTTACAAAAAAGCAAATTTATTTTGAATTATTTTTTTAGCATCACGCTTAGAAGGCTGTAGTCCTCTTTATATGAATGACTTATTGCTATTGAGGTTTATTGTTTTCCGATTTTAAATCGTGAAACTATTGTGAAAGAATTAACTATACTTTTATTCAACACCTAATTGTGGTATTTGCATTGCTATGTCTGTTATTATATGAAACATAGTTTCATCTGGATCAGGATTCTTCCATTTTGCCAAAACTCCACTTTTTAAAAATGCCTCAAGTCTTAATTTAGCTTGATTTCTTGAAATGCCAAGTGTTTTTACTGTCATTTCTACTAAATAATCTCTAGTTTGATCATCCATTTTAGTATTATAAATTAGTAATTGGGCTCCCACCCAGCAATACATTTTTCAAATGCTTTCAATTCTTCAATAGTTTCTACAAAAACATTTATAACCGAACCATCAGGTAAAGACAATACAATCTTGGAGCTATTATATGCCATTGATACACATATAGAAATATCCCCAAATTCATCATTATCCTCATTTTCTTCATTTGGTACTGAAATTACTTTTTTCATAGGAAAATAAAAACCACCTTCTTCTTGAGATAATTCTTTCATCCCAAATTCTATTAATTGTTCTTTTGTTATCATTTTAATTAATTTTAAGTATTAATAAATAAACCTTTGTTTATTCTAAATAAGAATTCATTCCCTACATTTTTTTTAATTTTTTGAAAAATATAATATGAAGAATGATGTGTAATATTTAACGCTCTGCCAAAAGCAGAAGCATTTATTGTATTAGAATGAGCGGAAGTTAATAAATATACCGCACTTAACCATTTTATATAAGTAATTTTCGTATTTTGCAATATTGTCCCAACTGTTGGACTAAAAGTTTTATGGCAAAAAAGACAATAAAACATATTATAATTTTCATTATGCATATTCCATTGATCTGAAACATCTCGTATGTTTGGACATCCACATTTTGGACATATTATACCATTTGGCCATCTTCTTGATATAAAATAATCTATAGCCTTTTTTTCATCAAAAAATATTTTATGTAGCATTTTTCTTTTTTCAATCCAATCAATTTGCCACGGATCAATTGATTTATAAGGCGCTTCTGGGTATAATTTTTTAATTTCATTCCAATTTATCGACGATTGATTTAGTAAATTATCAATTTTCCTATCAACAGATAGAAATCCCTTATCAAGTAAAGAATATCCACTTTCAGTTACTTTATTCAATCTATCATGATAAGGCAATCCAAAATGTTCATGAATTTCCACATTATTATGAATAGTATCAACATCATAATTTGATAAAGTTTCAAATTCTTTCCAAATTTCATATTCAATTTCATCCATATTTTCCTAAATTTTTGTTTTCGTCGGGAGAGGGATTAAAAACCAAGTAAAAGTCTGATTTGTTCAGTATTATAAACAAATGTCTCTAAAATCGACTTCTTAATTTCCTGGTCCAATGTATCAAAATAATTTTTAGCTAATCGTTGCCTGTCATTTAATAAATTATTAATAGCATTTTGGAAAGGAATGTCGAAAGGTTCCATAACAACAGATTCATTATCTATCATTCTTATTTTAATATCCCATCTTTTTGCTATCCTGATTTTTTTATCAGCTACAATAAGATTATGATCTATTGCACTTTTGTCATTTTTTATTTCTTCCATCTTTTTATAATTTATTTTTTGGCTTGTTAGGGAGCAAAATTTCAGGTAAAATACTAATATAAAATGATTTACCTCTAATTAATTCAGGCAAATTATTTAAATCAATGTCTTTTAAAGATAAAGCGACTGCATTTTCCAAACTTCTTACCGATTGACTTTTTGGAGAAATATAACTTAATCCTTTAGAATATCTCCATTGCGTTACTCTGTGCAAATCTTCAATTGTATCATTTCTTTTGATACGACTTGTTTCTTTTATTAGACCGTAGTAACCCATATCTTTATTTTAAATTGATTAACTTACAATTAAATGTGTTTTATTTATTTCTTTATAAAGTTGTCTTTCAATTCGTTTCATTTCATAAGATAAATCATCATCGGAAACTTCAGTATAATCTTCTCTATCTATAATAAAATCACTGTCTTTGCAACTGCCTTCCCTTGCCCATGACCAAAGATATTTTAATGCACATAACCTCGCTTTATGATTTATCCTTTTCATTTTACTTATTTTATTTAGAAGCGATTAAATACATTCAAATTCAATTTCAAATCTTATTAAAGAATGCTTTTCGGCTTTAGTAGCTCTTCTTATGTTCTCGATGCCAGATTTAACACAATATTCATTATTATGTTTGAAGGTTTCGTATCCATTCCAATAATGCAGTAAATCATAAAAATAATGATTAGTTACATTGCTTCTTTCATACCTACCAATTATCTGAGTATTTGATCCATAATCTAAATAATATATTTTACCAGATTCTAAAATTATATCATCGTTCATATTAGTTCCTTTTTGTTTATGTTCAATATTTTGGCTATCTTTTCGAGGGTTTCAAGGCTGGGCTGTATTTTATTCTGACACCAGTTGTTTATTGTTACAGTGGTTACGTTTAATTGTTCAGAAAGCCATTTTTGAGTTATGCCCTTTTTTTTGAAGATTTTCTTGAGATTGTTCATGACATCTTTTTTAAAGCCTTAAAAGCGATATTATCTTTTAATGAATGAAGCCCATCTTCTGTTTTATATTCACAGTATTCCAATTGTTTAACAATTTTGCCAATTGTATCGTATTTTTCCATTTCAATTTCCTCTTGGGTTTTAGGCGGAACTATTGGTTTAGGGGTTGCCAAAAAATATCTCATTCCTTTAGCCGAGGGTTCTACGGAATCCCACACAAAGCCGTATTTATCAGCCATTATTTGCCATAGTTTATTAGCTCTTTCTTGCTTGTCTAAACCAAGCCAAACACCAACAAATATAACAGGCGTGTTATCTCTTGAAATGTCAAGTATTGCTTGCATTTCTTCTTCACTCATTTCAAATTCTTGTTTCATAATTTATGATTTTTAGTTCCCACAAATATAAACAAAATTTTAATAATTATTAAAATAAATCCAAAAATATTTATTAACTTTGAACTTTATTATTTTATTTTTAGCAGATAATTAAACTTAGTATAAACTAAAAAGAAAGGAATTAAACATGCGGCTAATGGGTAATACCTGCCTAACTTAAAATTAAACGAATGGATAAAATCTAAAAGCCGGTTCACTTTTGACCGGCTTTGTTGTTAAGACCGATTTCAATTTCAAGAGCGTTTAAAACTTTGTCAAGTGTATCAACATTATAGCTTTTTTCACCGGCTAAAACAGGTTTGATCTGATGGCCCGGTAATCCGGTTAATTTTTCTAACTGGTAAAGAGATAGATTTTTTTCTTTTACAATAGCAGTTAGATAATAAGCTATGATTGATCTTGTTTGTGATTTACTCATTTTAAAATTCATTATTTGAATAAGCAGTTTGAAATTCTTCGATAGTATAAATCCCTTGTCCTATCACTTCAATTGAAGTGCATTCGTTGGCGAGTGTGAAAGAATAAGCATCTTCCAAATTATCAAATTCATTAATTGCTACTTGGTTTAAATAAATTATTGCTTTCATAGTTATTTATTTAGATATGTGTCCAATTCCTTTTAAATGATCTTCTTTTGCATCGTTATTTGCGCTTATCAAAGCACCTGTAAATTTTGCTTTTTCTTCGTTGTAAAGATTGGTTAATTCTTCGTCTGTTAATTTTGAATAATCAGTCTTTTTTGAAGTAACTTTCTTTACTTTTTGACCTTCAAAAGCCAAACCATCTTCGTTAGTTAAGTTTGCAAAGCGAGTAACTAAAGTCTTGATAATGCCGTTAAAATCTACGGTTATAGTCTTTGCTTTTAAGTCTTCACTTACTACTGTGCCCTTACCGAAAGTTGCGCTTATTACTGTTGTTGTTTTCATAAAATTTGTCTTACTAAATCTGCTGCGGTAAAAGAAATTGACTTTTTAAAGTATTCGGTTGCAAGTTGTTCTAACTTAATTTTTTGTTCATCAGTTAAAACAACTATCTCAGAAACCCAATTACCGTTTTCAAGATACCCATTTATGCAAATTGCGTTTTCAGGAGCTTCTTCAATAATAGAATCATTGTGTTTAAAAACAACAGGTACAATAAACCTATTATCTTTATTTTGTTTTTTTGCTTCACAAAATTTTAATGTGTTAAAAATTTGGAAACCGTCAAACGTAAAAGAAATTCTACCTCTTTGAATTGCACCAGTTTCGACCTCGTAAATTGTGTATTTTTTCATGACTTTAAGTATTAAATTGTTTTTATTATATATATGATATAAAGATAGGTATTTTAAATTACCTGTGCAAATATTTAGGCAATTATTTTTACCTTTTTTCGATGATTTTCGTCACCCTTTAGAGATGATTTAAATCACCTTTAACGAAAAAGCCGGTTTGCTTCACAGCGACCGGCCAAACTAACTACCTAATTTATGAGAAAAAACACTACTACCTATTTTCGAGAAAAAATATATCTTAAATTTAATTCAAAGTCACCTCGTATCTGCCTGTTAATAAAGTCATAGCCACCACCGGCAGACCAATTTTTAGTCACATATTGACCAGATAATCCCAACCCCTGGACCGTTCCAAAGTATCCTGAAAAACCAACATAAACAGAGTTTTTCCAGTTGTTGACAATCGTTGTGTTAATTGTTGTTTTGCGAGTATTTAACGCAAATACCTTTCTCCATTTAATATTATTCTGATAAATTGAATCTTCGATTGTGCCCTTTATTTCATCGCCTTTAATTGAATCTCGCATAAATTTAACACAGAAATAATCTTTTAAGATTGCCAGGGTATCTATTTTCTTTGTTTTCCAAACTGTATCGTATCTTATTGATAGAATTGGTACGGGAAATTTAACCTTAAGTTCTTTATAAACCGTATCACTGGGAAGTATTTTAGTTACTGTTATGGTTTGGGTCGGTGGGCATTTTCTACATTGTTTCAAAAAAATAATATATAGTGCCAGGCTAAGGATGAGAATCCATTGTAGCATGCTTAAAGTTGGTTTGAAGTTTTTCATAGTTTTATCCTTTCTCAATAGTTAATAACCATTCTTTTTGCCCTGAATCCTGAAGACAATCCATGAGACATTTAAAAGTATTTTTTGAACTCGTTAGTTGTCCTTTGATTGTATTTTTGCCGATCAGGATACATCCGTCCGTATCCTCCGGGATGTTGCCGGGGTGTATTTCGATCATACTGAATTGAGGCACGTCCTGAAGCAATGGTACTAAAAACTGATGTTTAGGTGAGAAAAATAAATGTACCTTATAAGTTCCGCAAGGAATATGAGTTAATTTAGGCACCTTGGGTTCGACAGATAAATCGCGGTATTTATCTCCTAAAGTATCCGCAAAGTACTGAATATTACCATTTTCATGATCAATGTAAAGATGGCCTATTGTATAGGTATCTTTAAATGCGATTAGTTTAATAAGTAGTTTCATATCGGTTTAAAATAAAGTTCGATTAATCCTTTTATCTTTTCAGCAAGCATCAAATCAATACAGAAATGTCCGTTTTCACTCACCTGGCCACTTAATTTCTTAAACTCCTTTTTGATGATTCGTTTTTGTCTATGATCATTTATTGCCTTGAATAACTCAGATTTTTCAAAAGTGTTGGTGCCTATTTCGATACAAAGCAAAATAAGAGCATCAAATTGATTTTGATTAATAGTAAGCCTTAGATTGTTTAAAAAGGCTTCGTAACAATCTAAATTAGGGTTCGATATGAAGGGACTGGCTTTCATTTAGTACCTCTTGTTTTTTCGTCATCAGGATATTTAAATTTAAGAATATCAATTTGCAACTGAGTAACTATTTCGCTGTACTTATAATAGGATGCCATATCTTTTGTTTGCAGTGCTTCAACCATATTGGCCTTTGCTAATGCTAGTTGAACGGGTAATGCAATTTCAACTTTTATGCTCTTTATATTATCGCTATTTTTTTGATCCTGATTTTTTAAGTCAACAATAATTGATTGAACGTCACCTTTAAAAGATGACAAACTAACCATATTAGTCAATGATAATCCTACAAAGGCAAGAAATAAAGTAGTTAATGAAACCATAAGGAGCTTAACGCCTTTAAAATAATTATTAAACTTTGTGTTTAATTCAGTTTCTATTTTACTACATAATGTTTTAACAACAACTTCCTCAATCCGCTTAATTTCATTTTCGTTCATTTTTGTTGTAGTTAATGATAGTATCTAATTTGCAATTCATTTCTTTTAAAGGCGTAGAGACTGAAGTGATAACTGATTGAACTTGTTTATCGACATATTTTTTATCTGCTTTTTCCTGAATAGCCTTTACAATAAAGGCCGTCGATATTGATAACACAATAAATACTGCCAAAAATCCAACCCAGGTATCTTTCAATCCTTTCATCATTTCAGAATTTTAATAACATAACTTATAAATATAGAAACAGGCACAAAAGCGGCAAAGGCATAAGCTAAAATCCAATAATTACAAAGCCTACTAAATTCGGCCTTTGGCTTATTTATGATTAACAAATAAAAGGCGCAAAGTAAAGTAAGTAAAATTATAGTGCTTACCTGGACTGAAATATCAAATAGGCTTTCTTGTTTGGATATCCCTAAAATCAATAATGTTGCCGAAAATCCCCAGGCAAGTATCCAAATAAAACTACGCCAAAAGCTATTAAAAAGGAATGGTTTGTCTCCGAAAATTGCATAAATAGCATATAGGCACATAAATACTAAGCATACTGTTGTTTTCATAATTTAAATGGATTGGGCGGGTTTGGTGGCCTTGGAGGGTCATCGTCGCCGACCGGTTTATTTTTTATTTTCATTGTATAAGGTTGTGTAAGGTTTAACAAAACCCGGGGCGCTAACCCTTCACCCTGGGATAACCAACTAACTAAAAACACTATGAAAAAACTAACCATTAAGACGTAATTTATCAAGTTCGAAGTTCGCTTGCTCCTGGGTTAAAACTCCACTGGCTAAATCAGCGTTGATTTCATCCTCTGATTTATAAACCTTGTGTTGAGGGGTTGTTAGATTTACTATGTTTGGCGTTGATTCCTGAGATTGAGACACGGCGTTCATTAATTGGGTTTTCTCAGCACTACCGGCAGAACTTCCAAAGAAGTAACCTACTACCCCGCCGGAAAAAGCACCGATTAATGCGCCTACGGCAGTATCTAACATACCTTTATTCTCAGTAGGGATATTAACAAAAAAGAGCATAAATAACAAGCAGAAAAAACCTGTCGTTATAAGCCCTGCGAGGATGAACATCGCAATTGTGTTTGTTTTTTTTAAATCTTTCATATCATAAGTTTATAAAGTGTTATCATTAATTATGGCGTACAATGGTTTAATAATGTATTATAACTTGTCATATCATTTGAAATATTTGTCGCCAAGGTATTATTGATTAATCCTGAAGCGCAAATATAATCAGATGAATCAAGCGTTTTACCTGCTAAGTAAACATAAACTGCATAACCCAAAGTCCCTGTATCATTATTAAATGTTACATTTTTTAGTCTGCAATTTATATGTGATTGATATAAGGAAACTATTAAACATTCATGTGCATCATTACCGTCCCAATCATCACAAGTAATTACAGAATCTTCAATATCAACTGGGCCGTTGCTTGAAATAGCAATCGCATAACCATCGATTTGATCACAATGTTGAATAACCTGACTATTTCTCATATAGACAGTTCCGCCGTTGCTACTAGCTATGGGTTGACCATAGGTATGAGCATGACCATGATAGCCAGAAAATTCTAAAATAGTACCATTTATGAGCTTATAAACACAGCCCATTGTATCTTCAATGTTATGTAATCCAATCGCAACATCGTCAAAATCATAGATTAAATGGCTATTATCAATTGTAATTACATTTGTATTAATATGTGCTCCGCCTCCTGAGACTATTCTACACGCTCCGGTATCGGCTGTTACATCCTTAATAAGCACAGTGTTATTATAACCATCGACTGTAATTTCACCTCTTAATTTTCCATTTAGAGTAAATGTGTTATCGCCCTCTAGCCAAACGAGTACAAGTTTTTCAGTCCATGCATTAATTTCTAAATTAGAAGCCTGATTAAATCCCCGATGAGTTGTATTTATTTTTACTGTAATACTTGCAGTTCCACTAGCCTCAATTGTGTGTAACCCTGTTCCGGTGCCTGTCCATAATTCATCAGCATCAATATTAACAACAGAACTATTTTGAGCTAAAATTTGTGCTTTGAATTTTGTGCCTTCATAAGTAAAAGTGGAAGTATCCTTAACTGTTATAAGCGTATCTTTATCACCAAACAAAACTCCGTTACAATCAAAAATACAGTTAGTCATTGTAACATTTGATGAATTTTGGATTAGCATTATATCTAATCTATGATCTGACTGCGCTGATTGAATTTCGCAATTAGTAAATTCAGGATTACATGCTGAAATAGAGATTATTTCCTTATGACTATTTGCTGCGTTATTGTTGAGTTTTCTAAATATTATATTATCAAATGTCGAATTTGTTCCAATACTTACAGTTGAGAAAATATTGGTTGGACTAAGTGTCTCAGTATAATAAATTATTGTTTCAAGAGTTCCTGATCCAATTAGATTCAATCTTTTTGTACTTAAATCAATATGTTCATTATAAGTCCCTGCGTCAATTTTCAAAGTATTGCCAGATATCGCTCTTGCGACTGCTGTATTTATAGTTTTATAGTTTTTATCTGTACCGACTGTTAATACTGCATTCGCTCCATTAATATTCAGATTCAAATTGTTAAAATTATAATTTAACGCATTGATAAAATCTGAACCCGTCATACCATTTGATAACGCAAAAATATTAGTAGTTAAATAAGTTTCATTTTTTAAAATAATAAAATTCCCATTTATTGCCGTTAAATCAGATGAGCTTGTGATTGTAGCCAATGACGAATTGGGGAATGCTAATAAACCAAAATTAACATTTAAAGCAGTAATAAACTGAGCTGATGTCATTCCTTCTGTTATCGTTGTCATTGTGCGCCAATTGAAGTTAAATATCCAGTTACCATAATATCATATAAAAGTCCCTGTTCTGTTGGTGTTAATGCACTCCCTCCAAAATCCATAGCAATTTGTTTATTACTAAACTGATTAGGTGTGCCTGCATTAAAACATAAAATATAAAGTTCAACAGGATCAGGAAGTACAGAACTATTTGTTTTGTCTGTTTTTGTTTTGCCGATATATGCTTTTTCTGTAGTTGCACCATCTCTGACTACAGTAAATAAACCCGCACCAGTTGATCCGGTTGTACTAAGTTCAGTTCCGTTCACAAAAAAATAAAATACACCACTTCCATAATTGACATAAAACTCGCAAACAGTAGAGGCTCCCATAAATATGCCAGTCTCCGCCCCGGAGGTTCTGGAATAACATCCTAATGTTGCGCTATTGCGAGAGTATTTAATACCTGCTATCCCAGGATTAAATCCTGTTCTTAAATATTTACTTGAGCCATTACCTGCAAATCCCTGATCAATTGTGAATGTAGGCGCAACTCCATCAGTTAAATTATAAACATCTCCTATCCAATTTAACCTGGCTGATGCATTACCGTGTGCAGCTTCTACGTGTAAAAAATCTAATTTTGCCCAAATGCCGTCAGTTTTTAAAGCAGCAATTGCAGTATTAATAATTGTTTTCCTTGCTGATGTTGCTGGTTCTCCTGCGGCTGCCATTCGCGCAAATAAAGCAATAGATTCTGTTTCATAAGGAGGCCATGAATTTTTGCCTATCCCCCTATTCTCTTTAACTCTACCATAGGCATTTAATGAATTATTCCACCATACGGAAAGCCTAAAATATCTGAAAAGATTATTTAATTCTGATTGTGTAAACGTAGAGGTAGCCTTTAAAATACCAATCCATCTTATTGTATAGGGTGAATCATCATCATATTTTACGATTGTTCTTAAAAAATCATATCCTATAAGATTGGCAGTAGTTACAGTTTGTAAGGTAGGATTAAACCAAAGTTTATCTGAATCAGCAGTAATATATGTTGCATTATTAGGACATTGATAAGTTTCGCTCCCTGCACTTCCCGCAACAGTTAAATAATCTGTACCTAATATATTTGGCATCTTGCCATTTGAAATATGAGAATAATATCCAATGAATAAAAATTTATTTTTAACTGAAGTTGGAATTTCTGTTTGTTCCATCCCCAACGAATTATCTCGTATTTCTTCCATATTACCCAAAGAATTATCTTTTATGCCCCAGGGAGTTATCCGGGTTTCCTGGGAGTAGAGGGAAAGGGGGAATAGGAGGAATAATATAAGTAATTTAAATCTCATCTGTGAAAATTAACTCTGAATAATAAATATTTACCAGCTGTACATCCTAGACGTTTTACTTTGATTGCCGCATATTCGTAATCAAAATGAATAATAATAGGCAAAGCTTTTGTATTTTGCGTTACTCCATTTGTGGTTGTTTTCCATTTAAGCCTTGGTAAAGTATAAGGAAGCGAATCGGCTATAATTGGATTGAAAGAATATAATCTCGGCGAATTCCTTATTATTCGACTTCCGCCTCCCGGATTTACGCTCACCGAACTATCAAGCCGACTCATGTCAAATTCCCAAACACTATAATAACCCGAAATATCTCCTATCTTAGAGAGTGAATAAACAGTATCGGTAACAGGGACTTTAATCGAATCAAACGTCCCGAAAGCCGTATTTGGCGGGTATATTACGGTTTGAGCTTTCAAGCTCAATATTGATAAGCTAAATATTAGTAAAATAAAAATCTTTTTCATGATATATAAGTTTAAATTTTATCCGGTACTTTTTCTACAATGACCTTAAAACTACGTATTGTTGGATCATCTGAGTTTGTTGTATTTGTAATCCACCATGATATTTTATCCCCTGCTACCAGTCCATGTGTATACCATTCATAAGCAATTGGAGTAAAATTTGTAGCGCCTGTAGTAGAACATTCAAAATAATCATTTACATCTATTACTACTGAATTTTTTCTTTCATTAATTACAAAATCATTTCCTGATACTGATGATATATTTCCATAAATTCTGAATTTATAATCACCTCCTCTGGTTGCAGCTATTGTTACTGTATCACCTGCTATTGTAATACTATCAGATTCTTTTACTGTCATTGATGGTACTAATTTCAAAGGGACATTTACAGTTAATGAAGGTACATAAGAAGCACCTGAAATTACTGCATCTCCATGAGATACTTTATATTTTAAATCACCCGCTAATGTTAAGTCCCCTGACGTTGATAACACAGTTTTTGTAACGCCACCTATCACTTGAGTTAGCCTTCCTTTATAATCAACATTGATATAATTATTTTTAGTTATATCTCCCATTTTTGTAAAAAATGAAGTCGCTTGAAATCGTATGGAATCTTGCTGATTAAATGTCATTCCAAAAACTGAATCAGGGGTTACGTTGTTAAAAAGATAATTCCCGTTATTCGGATTAAAGCCAAGGGCTAATATATTATTGTTTTCAAACATGTTGAATTCCGGGTATCCATACATTCCTTGAAGTGTAAAATCCCATATTCTACCCCCATTTCTAAAATGCAAACCTGTAGGGCAATATATTCCATTTAATTTAAGCGTATCATCTGTTTTGTCAGGCCATGTATTTGCATTATAAAAGCTTAATTGATTTTGCTTACTCGAATAAGGCACGAATGTCTTTTTAATAGCATCGAATTTTAAAATACTATCACCAAAACTTCCGCCGGAATTAGCTGCAACTGTACTATCTAAAGCATTTTTATCAACTAACCATCCTGGATTTGAAATATTTCTTGCATAATAATTAGCCGTTGCCTCTAATCCATTTTGCCCAACTTTATAAGTTGTCGTCTTTGTTCCTGTATGATTTGACCCGGTTAAATATGCATTTCCAAAGGTATCGGCATAGATTCCTGCACTTGCCCCTAAAATAGATTTAGCCTGCAATAAAATTTCATCATTTTGTATAGCAAATTCATTTATATTATTTTCATCCAACAAATGAACCTCACCATAAACGCCTTGAGTAAAATCATATTTAGTTATTAATTTAGAACTATCTGAAGAACCGCCTGAATGATCAGCAACATATTTTTTTGTAGCTATCTTTCCAGTTGACAACGTATCAACCCATTTAATATAAGAATTCAATAATTGCTGAACATAATATTTTGAAGCGTCATAAGTTGCTGTATCTGATTTTTTTTGATAGCTATTTAATGCAGTCGCGCGTTGCGCTTTTGTGTCTATTTTGCCTGTTGAAGTGGTATCTTTAAACCCTACTTTATTGTTAAAGGTATTCCACCAATAAGGCGACCACCATTTATTATTAATCTCAACACTATCCTTAACATAAATATATTTTTGAACCTGAACATATTGGAGAAAGTTATAAGGTTGAGAAATTGGGATAGGATTTTGAGAATAACAATTTAACGTTAAGCTAGTTAAGATAATAAAGACTATCTTTTTCATAGTAAAATATTTGAACAAAATTACTGTTCTCACTAGGAATTCATTGCATACATTTGTATGTCAAAAATGTCTAATTTTATAACCCTATGCCTTTGATTAAACAAGCCTTTCAAGGTCTATAAATTCTCTACACGGTCTCAGAATAAGTTTTACGCCCAAATGCCAAGGTTGATTTTAAATATAGCCCTCTCCAGAAGATAATCTAACAGTAAATCAATTAGTTATAAAAACTATATTTTTTGTTATATTTTTATACATCAAAAACACTTAACATATTGATTATCAATATCTCTAGTTTAGGAATAAATTGTATAAGTTACGTAACTTTATGAGGGGATTCCTTTAATATAAAAACACTTATGCTCTAAAACATGTTGTTTATTACAACAAAGTTACGTAACTTTCGTATAATATAGTAAAGAAAAACAACACGATATGTACAGCAAAAGAGAAATAATAGAAATGTGTTACAGGCCACAAAGCACAGAACAATCAATACTTGATAAAGTAGTTGATTCTATATTAAATAGTTGGTCGGAAGAAAAGATTTTAACCTATTTTTCAGCGCAAACAGGCGCAAAACTCATGAAAATAGGATCACAGTTTGCTATTTCATTTTAATTTTACTGTCATGTACAAGAACAAATTACCAAAATTTAATGTAAGGCTTTCGCCTGAAAATCACAAACTTTATAAAAAGTTCTGCAAGGAAAATAAGACTACCTTAACAAAGCATGCATCTAAGCTTGTTGAAAAGTTTATTAACAAGAATCTAAAAATATTGGTTTTATTCTTTATGATTCCAGTTATTTGTCAGGCACAAAACGACTTAAAATATGCTGCTTATAATGTCATTTCTTCGAGTTTAGTTAGCGGAATTGGTTCGGGATTTCATCATAAAAAAGGAGAAAAATTCACTCATGCAATGATTAAGGGATTATATAAGGGCGCTATTGGAGGTGCTATTAACTATACGGCCAAATATTCGGTAAAACAAAATGATTTTTTGCTAACTTCAAGATTAATTCATTCAATAGGTCAATCAATTATAATCAATGGATATAATAATAAGCCAATTACATCTAATTTATATTTAACACTTTATTGTTTTAATTTTCAAGCTAGTTTTCATAAAATATCAATTAAAATTGATCCTGCAATAATAGGATATATAGCTTATTTAAGTTTTTCAAAAGGATATTCATTCAATATTAAACAAACATTATTAACTGGATCAATAGTGTTTATTTCATCTCATAAACCAATTACTGAAGGCTTAACAGTTGGCCAATCATTGGGAAATACAATAACAGCTTTCAAAAATAATGATCCTTATTTTAAACCTTTAAAATATTCCAATTCCGATTTTAAGGCTAATTTAAAACATGAATTTATTCATGCTTTACAATATACTGAATTTGATTTATTTACTCCAAATTCAAATAACAAGATATTAAATCATCTCAATATAAACCTAAATTTTCTTTCAACTTACGCTATAAATGATTTAGTTAATGGTTATTCAAATAACTATTTTGAAAATGAAGCTAATCATTTTTCAAATTAAGCTATATTATCTATAATAATCCATCCTCTATGTCCTGTGCCATCATAAGAGGAACTGCAATATGTACTACCAATTTCATTAATTATGCGAATATTAGTTCCATTTACTTCATAATAACAGGCTGTCGAACTTCCATTGCCATTAGTCCCTGAAATTACATTTTTTAATGTCTCTTCGTCATTTTCGATAATAACTCGGCATCCTATTATTTTTGAATAAGTCAATCCATGTGCAATAGAAATTTCAGATACAGCTCCACCAGTATTCATATTATAATTTGTAATCTCAATAATTTTTGGTTGTTTCATCCCTGTTGCTCTCCGACATACAAAATCATCTTCAACAGTAACCAACTTATCATACTGATCACTTGTCATTGTAAATTTATCCCTACTCATTCCATCGCTTTGCAAAACGTTGTTTGCAGCTAATCCTACATCTTTAGTTGCCGCTGTTCCTAATCCTGAAATTGCATTATCAGTATATTCTTCAGCATTAGATTGCGCCGTATTAGCTTTTGAAGTTGCATCCGCAGCCGCAGTTGCGATTGCTTGTGATTTAGCTAAAACTATACTTAACCGATATTGATCCATAGAACCTGTAAATTGAGGCATTCCCCCAGATGGGGACGAGCTTGAAATCGCATAATAGATACGATAAGTATTATAAGAATTTCCATCCGGATTATGCAATTTAGATTCAGTATCAGTTACATTTGGTACAAGGTAACATGGATCATATATTATATCAGCACTGTAGTATATAACTCCATTCATATAAACATAACCAGGGTCATAGGTCCCTTCGCTTTCATTATAAGTAAGACCTGATAGTATTGCAAAAGCCGTACCTCCTGAAGCTGGTAATCCTAAAAGGATATTCATTGCCTCAAGCAAATTTTCAGTATTATTTTGAATATCTGTCGCAAATACCGGTTTGCCTAAAGCCGGAGGCGTTAATCTATTGTTTGGAAATTGAATTTTATTAGACATATTTTAAGTTTTAGAGTGACACAATTTGGTATAAAATACCCTTCCATCTTATTTGTTCAATATCAGCGATTAAAGACGTTAAAGTCGGAGTATTAGTATAGATTGAAGCAGGTACATAAAATGTAACCATTGCACTGTTTATTGCCTCGTCGATGTTTGGAACAAAGACCGTACTTTCATCTTCGTCTATATTCATAACAAAAGTAGAGCTTTCGCCTTCGTCTATGTTAAAAACAAAGCATCCAACTATTGAGTTTTGCCCTATGGTTATTCGTTTCTGTGAAGGATCGTAAAGCATGTTAAGGACATTTGTTAATTGGCCTATTTCCCAGCGACAATTAGCGATAAGAAGTTTTTTAATTCTCCATAAGTCAAAATTATTAAACGGGGTTTGAAGCACATAGACACAACACAGACAGAACTTGTATAAATAAGATAACGCTCCGGCTGAGTTTACCGAGTGGTAAGCACCCAAACATTCATATAGCATTTTGGGATATGATATTTGCTTAAATTGATTCATAAGTTACGTTTACAGTTCCAAAATTAAAGTACCCAGCTGAAAGCACAGTATCCCCTGAAAAAGGTACCGCATCAATAGTCGTATTTGATAGATAAACTGCGTTAACTCCAGGCACGTTTGTAACTAAATAGTTTTCCAAATAGTAATTCCTGAATGTCCCATTAAAAGTGAAGTTATCCCGGAAAGTAATTAACGCAGCAGCAACATTTGTTTGAAGAATAGTATAATCATAAGTGGGATCATAAGTTATAAGAGCATCAAAAGCTAATGTATTCGGATCATTAGAAATTTTTGTTACCGGTAGACCTGGTTTTTCAAACAATCTGAAGTAACTATCAAAGGCGGTTTTTTTATTTGTCGGTAAGGCTGCTAAAAGTCCGGTATTAGGATCAATATAAGCCACTTTTAGCACAAGTGAAGCACTTGACCCACTTATTACTTCTTTAAATGCAGCTTGCTTTATGATTTGCTTTGTTGTATCAATAACAGCATAGTAATAATTACCGTTCGCATCAATAGAAAGGTTATCACCTTCTTGGTAAGCTAAAGCATTGGCAATATACGATCCCGAATGACCGTCGTTTTTATCGGTTATAGTTTGAGTAATAATAGTCTCTGTATTGGTTAACTCCGCTAAAGTATTATCTATTACTTGCCCGTTGGCCTCGGCCATTTTATTAACAATCCCGGCAACGCTTGTGCTATTAAGCTCAGGCATTGCTGATTGTATAAAGGAAATTATCGTAGAATAAGCGCTCATAGTGCGTATGGATTTAAATTGTCAATTCTTACATTTACGGTTCCGCCCGTAGTCTCAAAATATAAGGTACTGGCATCGGTAAAATATTGCTGTATAAGCACGGGCAAATAATTATCTATAGAAGTCACAGGGCAAAGCTCTGTACCGTGTAGTGAAGTTCCGATTTTAATATCCGGCGTACCAGATGCAGGCGTTATACTTATTCTTTCGACCCAAGTATCGGCTAATATTGCCTGAGTAAACGCCCCGGTTTGGCCTACCAATTTAATAGGAACATTCGAAAGGCTTCCGTATAACTCTGAAGTCATAGCGTTTAAGGCATTCCTAACCGTTAACCCTGAATCTCCATTATTTATATTTATTCTTGACATATCTTTGTTTTTAATCTAACCATTCAGCCATATCAATCCACTGCCCCAAATCATCCCAGTATGATGACTGTAATATCCAATAATTACTAAAATTGCTTATGAAATCACTAACCAATGTATCAAAATTAGCAATATCAGGTCCATTGTTTGAAGGGTATTTCGTTGTTACAAAAAGCACATTATTTTGAATTTCAGCATCTGGGGGTATAACAATTTTTTGACCGGCCGTTAAAGTAGGTACCCATTCGGTAAAATCATTGGCATTTAAAATCGATTCCCAATTGTCTATTGTGCCCGTTGAGTTTAAACAAACATCTTTTATAGTCTCGTTTTCCCGTACTGTATAATAGTTTATAAACGATTGCGTTACACCTGGCGGAGTAAATATATTTATCGTTGCACTGTCTAAATTATCAGTAATAGCTGTTAATAAAGTATCAAGATTAGGTATATTAGGATTGTTATTAGAAGGATAAAGCTGTTGTGTTTTTTGCACATCAGAATCAATAACGTCAGGAACTTCTAATATCATACCAGCTGTAAGCGTCGGCGTCCATTCGGTATATAAGTTTAAATTAAGAATAGGCTCCCATGCCTGTATTGATCCGCAGGCATTGATAGACACATCACGAATAGACTCACCATATTTTGTTACATAAATCATATATACGAAACTGTGTTATTCACAATAGCCGTTTTATTTACAATCTCAGCTGTAAAAGTTGCTTTTTTTGCACCATCACTTTTTACCTGGGTTACCCAACGGTTCATTTCATAATTAATAACCTGTAAAGGAGCATTAATAACCCGTTGTAATCCGATGCCATAAACCGGAAATCTAAGGCTAAAACAATGAGCATCACGGATTATAGCTCCATTCTGCACACTTGGGTTATTAGTCATCGTAAAGTCCCCTTTTGTGATAACAAGATCTCTCGTTTGTGGATTATATTGCAAGTCTCCCATTATTGTTTAATTTTATCGTTTTCTAAACTTGTCCAATCTCCACTTTGTTTTGTCCCTATTACAGCTATTAAAGCAGCTTGAAAAGCAGAAGGTGCTCCATTGCCAGGTTCATTAACGGGCGTTTGTAATACTTGTAAAATTCCATCTAAAATAGCTTTATCCTTTTCGCTTTGAGTTTTAAGTTCATCGGCCTTGACCATTCCTTTATCGCCTCCATTAAACACAAACCCATTAGTATCAGCCTGTAACGTTGTATTACCAATTTTTATTAAAATCTTATCGCATTCATGAACTTGGTAAAGCTGAGGCCTTTGAATATTATTATCTCGAAAACAAAGCGTACATGTCGTGTTAACTTTTGGTATTTCAATAAGCGAAGCCTGGGAGCCTATAAGCACTTTTAAAGGCACATTATTAATCTCTGTATTTGTTACTGATCCGTCAGGATTAGTAGTCTGTAAAGCAACAACACAAGTATAAGTAGTTTCGTCAACTGAGACAATAACTCCCTCGGTGACAATCGAAGCCCTTATTAGAGACCGTCCCCAACGAATCAAACCGTCATGAATTATTTTTTCTGCTGCCTCGTTATCCATTTTGATCGTCTAAAAATGCCAGCTTTAATTTTTTGTGAAACCCGTGTTCATTTAATGATTGTTGCAACATCGTAACAACGTACGATCCATTTCTTTCAGGATACCGGACATCAAAATATTGTACCTTCCAGAAAAGATCGCAAAAAGGGTACAAATATGTTTCGACTTCACCGGTATAACGGTCCTGATGATATTTTTGAATGGCCTCGTTTGCCATTTGAGTATATAGTTTTTCATCTCTCTTGACGTTATAGAAAAATACCTCCCTTAGTTGGCCGTTCGGATCACCTACCTCTATACTATCTTTTGTCCCGTCATCCCGCAAAAAATAAGCCTTTACCTTGATTCTTAAGAATATAGAATTTGAACCTTTTGATTTTTTTGTTTTGAAATGTTTTAAATTTGTCGTTTGAAGCCCTGAAGCAATAATGTTTTTATCTGTTTGTAAGATTACCGTTCCGGTTGTATTACTTGCTAAATTAGCATATAGCTTAGTTCCCATTAAAGTAATATTCAAACCGAGCTCTTTTTTGAACCATTCAAGAACGGCAGCCGGGGACATTTGAATAAAAGATATATTAACAAGATTCATATCAAAAATAGGCTCGCTTAAAGAAACTTCCGGGTAATCTGTATCATTTTCGTCATTCCAGACGGCTATATTATAACTCACTGTGTCGCAAATGTCCTGTAGGATTTCTTTAAATGTTGTACTTTTAAAAGATACCCCCTGGCCAGTACTCGTTTTAGGTTTTTTTGGTGGTTTCTTTCCAGGTTTTAGATTCTTTATAACTGTTATGATTTTACTTCCATAAATACCTATGTTAAACCAGTATATATAGTCTAAACACTTGATTTTAACCGGCGTACTTTCGTAGAAATCATAAATAAACCCGTCAAAAATCGGTAAATAGCCATCGGACTCCGCCCCGTCTACCTGTTCATAGCCATCGTATTTAGCTTTGACGATAATATGATCTCCGGTATTAAAAAGGTATCGAGTAGGAGCCGTTATATATCCGTTATTTACCTGACTATAATCTATCTGAGGATCTTGATTGTCTGGTTTTGGCGCTTGGTTTGTTTCGCTTTTGTATTCTATTCTTGAGTTCAAAGGCAGCACAATGTCACAATACGAGCCTATATGATTAGAATCGTTATGAGTCTCAACACTTACAACAGTCTCAAGTGTTTGATCATTTATTATGACTTTACAATGTGCGTTGAAATACATTACAAATTTATTTTATTGATTTCTTCAAGAACATTTTTCCAAAATTTAAGATCAGCCTCACTACCTATTGTTGGTAGTATATTTTGTTTTATAAAATAATATGCTCTATGTTTTGCAACTATTTCACATTCAATCTCATGTTTATTAATATCAAAAAAAGTTAAACTTTTAAATGATTCTAAAAAATCGCAAACAATTTCTGTTGCCTTTAATTTTGCATTCATAATGGTATTATTAAAGTATTTTTTTGGTTATTACTGTTATAATTTTCAAGACATTTGAGTGTACAAGGAAGTGTTGTATTTCCCCGTATCGGTACAAATGTTATATTTTTTATTACTATGTCGTTAATCCCTATTTTATTTAAAAAAGTATTCTGACAATTAACTACCTGATCGGGCGTCCAAACATCAGTAATAATATTATAAGCGTCTTCATTTGGAAAAACATATTGATTCAAAATATTTAATGCTCTGAGATTAAAGTCAAAATTAAGTTCAAATGGCTTTCTACAAATACGTTCAAATACTGATACCCCATCCAGAATCTTACTTTCAGCAATTATCTTTTCTCCGTTTAAGCTCACAAGCACATCTGAAGGAAGTTCAACTCCATTTATAAAAACTTGCCAGGGAATATTTGTAGGATCTTGTAGTCTCATATTACATAGTTGATCCTTGTGATTGACTAAGATTATTAGCTATCCTAATAAGTGATTCCATTGCTAAAGGAGCTTTTGAAACAATATCCATCCCATTGCCTCCGGGGACGTCTATCTTCATAAGTGGAGCATGAAAGTCTATCTTAATAATTTTAGCCTCTCCGAGACCACCAGATGCACCACCTAAAGCGGCTGTGTTTATGGCTCCCTGGGCTAACCCTCCTGGACCTCCGCCCATTCCCATTTTCATTCTTTCTTCGGCTGATTTTTCCTGATCTTTTTTACCTCCTAATCCGATTAATCCACCAAATTTAAATTTAGATTCTTGGGCTTTTTTTGATCCTTTATCCCATGCTTCACCCCAACCCTGAAGAAAGTCATTTTTAAAATCTGAGATGAATTTTTTACCTTGAGCCCATGCATCTTTAAAATTAAATGTAAACACATCATACATTATCTTTGCCAGATTGACAAAATAATGTACAATTCCCATTATAACCTTGGCAATTTCAGCAAATACGCCTCCTACTATCTTTCTAAATCCTTCGCATTTATCCCACAAAGCAGCGATAGCAGCAATAAGAGCAACAACGGCAATAATAACAATCCCAATAGGATTAGCTGACATAGCTATATTTAAAAGCCATTGAAAGGCTGTCCAAATCTTAGTAGCTAAAGCAATCGCATTGACAACTACAAGATAACCTAAAAGAGCCCCGCCGATAACCACTATTATTTCTTTAAAAATATATGCTGATTCGCTATCTCCTGTTATCCAATCTTTAAACTCTTTGAAAAGCTTAACTACTGTATTAAACGCAGGGATTAGCATCACTAAAATTTTAGACACAAGTTCACCAACTTGTATTTTAAATTCTTGCATTGTTTTAGCGGCCATTTTTAACTTTCCTTCATCAGTTTTTGTCATCGCTTCGGCAAGTCCGCCAAATTCAGTGTTTAGCTCCTTTAACATTACCCTTTGAGCGCTGGCTACATCGTTAACGGCCATGAATTTTTTAATTTGCGCTTCCTGTTGTGCTGAAAATACAACGCCCATTCTTGAAAGACGATGCAATCCTTTTTCAGGGTCATTAAGAGCTTTGCCAACTTGTAAAGCAGCCTCAACCGGATCAGTTTTATAACGTGTAGCAAAATCCATGATCGCAGGAATTGCCTCGTTAAAAACTGTACCTTTTATCTGAGTAAACGTGAGTAGCATAGATTGAGCATCCATAATAGACGCCCGGCTAAATAGAGAAACGCCACTTAATTTCTTAGCTTCGTCACCTAATTGAGATAAAGATAACTGCGCAGCTCCGCCTGTAGACTTAATCGCAGTCTCTATTTTAACAACAGATTCCTCGAATTTATCAAATGCCTCTTTAGATTGCTTTATAAAACTAAAACCTGCAAACGCTCCTAATCCAACACCCAAAGCACCGGCTAATCCTTTAAATTGGCTAATAAGCCCTCCAAATGCATTTTTTATTTTATTTGCGTGTTCAGGAATATCCTTAAGTTTCCCGCCCATTTGTTCAATAGCTGCCTTGATTTGCTTTATTTTCTCAGCGCTATCGCCTGTTGTATCTATTTGAAATGCGTAACTAGGCATTGGTTAAATTATTATGATCCATAAAAGGAGCATGGATTGTCTCAAGTACATTTTTTAACATTACCAAGCAATTCATATATTCGTCAATTCCCATGTTTTCCAAATCCTCAGTTGTATAGTGTAAAAAAGCCCGAAACATGGTCTGATGATAAAAAACCGGGTCACGAGCTATTAAATTTTTTAGAGCCTCATCGGGCTTTTTATTTATGGTATTTAACTCATTCTCAACATCGCAAAAAAGGGGGTAAATTTTTCTTTAAATAACCACATCCCAAGCTCTAACAAAGCTATCGAATCATTTAGTAGTTCTTTTTTATCAACTTCATTAAAAACTTCATTGGTTACCAAAAGAATATTAATAGCCTTCACAGTTATATCATATAATCCATCTGAACTTATTCCAATCGAATCAGCTTCGTCTTTGCCTTTTTCAAGACCTTCAAAAATAGATATGATCTTAAAGTGCAATTTATGCTGACGCTTATCAGTACGATTAAGATCATAAAAAGTAGCTATTTTTGTACGTGGTGATTCGACTACTTTATCCCCGTCTACATCATAACTAACCCAAGAAAGTTCCTTTTCGAATGTTAACATTTAGTTTAAAATTAAATCAAATATTTCATTATTTTGCTTACATCTATTTTTTGCTGATTCGCTCATTTTTATTTTTGTCGCTTCAGTATGTTTTCTCCCCTTTTGAGATTCAGACATTTTTTGTTTAATTTCTTCTGATAAATGAGAGCCCTTTTTAAACATAGTATTTTTGCAAGCTTCATACTGTTCGTGACTCATTTTTTTGCCTTTATTCCATGCTTTTTGTCCCTTTTTAAATTTACCTTTTGCATCTCCCCATATAATTGGAGGTTTATTGCCAATCCTTTTTTGAGCATCACTCTGTTTTTTCTTAGTTTCATCTGAACAAATACTACCTCCTTCGCCTCCAGACTTTAGATTTAATCCATATTTATTATTAAAACACTGGAATAATGCTATATAATATTTTTCAAGATTATTTAATTCTGATTTGTCACATTGGCAAATAATCTCAAATTTATGTTTATTGGCTCCGTATTTTTTTAATGAATTATAAAGATGGGTTTGTGATTTACATCTTAAATTATTGTATAATTTCCATCTATGAAAAATATCAATTGATTTTCCTATATATATTTTTTTAATAGGCGATGTAATTTTATATATGCCACAAATCTTCATAATAAAAATAATTTATCTAAAAAATTCCTACCGGTCCAATTGATTCCCAACTAAGCGTAATTAAAGAACGTTTGTCTTTAGCCTTGAAAGACCCATCATGAGAAGTAAACACGACACTTTTATAAATCTTTGCCAGATTTCCGTCAAATGTTACAACAGAAATCGTGGCATTGGTTATTTGTGTCATAAGAGCTAATCCTGCAGCCTTTAGAAATATTTCAACTTCGCCAGCTTCCATTGAGAGTTTACCAGGATAAGTTGAGGTGTTCGTTTTAAGGCCAACAGGTTCATCTGTGCCCACTGCGTGAATATACTCAGATTCCTTTTTTCCACCATAATCAAAAGACTCAACGATATTTAAAGGAACTGTCACTCCGTTATAAGATAACGCAATCTTATAATCTGAAGAAGTATAAATTAATGTATTTAGATTTAAACTCATATCTTTAAATTTTAAACAAAGGTTACAGTTCCAGTAGCAGACCCGGTAATCGGGGTTCCGTTAATCGTAAGCGTATAAGTCCAGTCAACTGTATTAGCTCCGTTTGGAGTGCCTACGAGTGAAAGACTTCCAGCTGATATATCCCCGACAGTATTCGGTGCCTTGGGAACAATCAAAGGCTCTAAGTATGTACGGCTAAAATCTTCTTCTTTAGCAGCTGTGAAAGAACGCGCAACAAGCCCGGTCTTCGTATCAACAGGAACGTTTTTACCCATTAGATTTGTAATTAAAAATTCTAACAAATCAGCACTTAATGCGTTACCTACCCTGTTGAATTCCTGGGTAGAAAGTGGAGTCGTAGATAAATCGCAAGTTGCACCGTCATTCCAATATAGACCAGACTGTTGAAACCAAGTCCGTAAAAACATATACTGTTTGGTTCCGAGAGTATTTACGTCAGCCGGGAAAAGTTTAGAAACATCTTGAGCGGTGAATTCAAATACTATTCCACCGGTAAATGTTGTATGATTTGTTACAGCTGTGAAAGTTGTTCCGGTTCCGTAAACAACACTATTGTAAGTTATAGGACCAAAAAGCACCATATAAGTATGACCTACTACTACAGTTCCGGTTGTTGTTAAATCAACAACAGTCGTTCCTGTTCCGGTAAATCCTAAAGTTCCTACGATTACAGTAAATATTTCACCAACTGAATAAACAGTTGAATTATAGGTTACAGGTCCTAGAACAACCATATATGAATGTCCAGCTGTTAAATCTGTGCCCTGAGATATTGTAGAACCTACAATCGGAACGGCTACCCCATTTGTCCAATAAGCTTTTTGAACCGATGTAGGGCCGTCGTCAACTTCTCCGAATCCATGACCTAAAGAAATTCTTGCAAACCTCCCAAGAGCGGCACCAATTGAAGCTACCCCGTTAGGCTTAGACCCTGTAATACACATTGAAATCGAAGAGGCTTTCTTATTTGCCATTGTTTGAAGCGTCGAAGCTGTGGCAGTCGAAGACATATTTTCACCGTCAATTATTGCAGATAATGCGTATCCTTCTTCGGCTAATTGCGCTAGTGTGAGCTGCAATAAAGGAATCGTAGAAGTAACATCTGAAGGGAAATCAGCTGCACTTTGCCGGGTTTGAGGCGGATTATATCCTAATCCTAACATTTTAACCCGCATATCAGGATCGGTTAAATTAGTGCCCCTGATAAGATTCATAAAAGTTGTTCCGGTTGCTATAGCGCAATAAGTTGCAAAGTTTGTAGTAGTCGCTGTTACAACTAACCACAAGTAAGCCCCGTCTCCTGCCTCAGTATAGAATTCACTTACCTGTTGATAAACCGAAAGACTGTTTACGTAATCATAATCAGGTGTTATCCCTAATCCGGTTACAAAATCATCAAGTTTATTACCCAGATAAGCCGTATCCAAAACAAGTGCCGTTGTACCAGTAGTTGTCGCAACGCCTTTTACAATCATCATCATAACACCATCAAACGACCCCGGTATTCCCGAAGGTGTATTTGAAATGGTTGTACTTATAATATGTTCCATTATTTTAAATATTAAAGGCTGGCCGTTGGACCAGCCATTTGGTTAAACTTCTTCCTGTTTAGAAGCCTTAATTACTTTAGGCTGAACAGGGTCAGGAACTGTTACGGCATTTTTAAAGTTGGTTGCAAGTTCGGGTTTGGTAGCGCTTTGCATTTCACGGGCTTGGTTATCATAGAATTCTTGTATGACTTCTTCAGGGGTTGAAGGTAATTCTCCGCCTTTGACATAAATAGCCCTAAATTTAGCTCTTGCAATAAGCTCATTTTTGTTGATTTCTGCTACACCGGAATTAAATTCTTTGTGATGATCCGAACCAAATTCCATTGTTTTACCGTCAAATGTTTGGCCGGTTTTCCCGCAAAACATCATACCGTCACCATGAATGATTACTTTATCATAACCAGCATCCAAATAAGCCTTTATACGTGCAACGTGTATCGGTCTTACATTAAAAATAGTGTTCGTAACACTTACATTTGTTTTTTCTTTCTTAGCCATAGTTTATTTATTATCATATCTTACTGATCCGTAATAAATTCCTTTAAAACCTGAGCTTACAGCTGAAATAAAACGAATACCTAAATATTGACTTTCAAAAGCTGCATTGTTTCGCCAAAAACTGACAGTGGTTCCACCTTTCATTATAGCTTTTGTAAGAGAAACCGTCCAAGCTGTTTCGGTATTTGCTGAAGTTCCTGTAGCTGAATAAAGTTGTCTTCCCTTTCCGGTTAAAGTTGCCGAATAAAAATCATGTCGGTAAACTCCCGCTGAATATTTAGTCGTATCAAACAATAATGTACTTGTGCCAGTTGTACTTCCTGCAAATTTCGTCGTATCAAACAAAAAAGTGGTTACTTTGGATAAGTATTTAACTTGCTGCCAATTGGTAGACCCATCAACAGATTGCCAAAAAGTTGCGGTTACCGTTGCGGTATCAGCACCAGCTACTCTTTTTAAAAGTAGAGACAAATAAGGATACCCAATTTCATCATGATTAATCAATACCTTATAAAATAAAGTATCGCCAGTTTTTAGAGTATCATATTTTGATGAATTAAGAGTCGTAATCCCGCCAGGCACCAACGCCGGAGAAAGGGTTTTTACTTTTGTGGATACAGGCAATTGAGCCATTAAACCAAGACTCACGAATAAAAAACCTAATATAAATATCTTTTTCATTTTACTTAATTTTTAAAGTTATACCCCGACCGGAGTCGGGGCTTTATATTATTGTCCTGATTGAGCTATGCTATCGTAAACGTATAGCGAAACGCCTGTATAATCGCTACGTAAAGCCCTGATGCCGATTCTTAAGTCCATAGACATTTTGAATCCGTAATTGGCTGGATCTTGAATAAAGAACACGTCTATTAAACCAAGGCCAATACCAACCTGTGAGCTTACAAAAGAAAGAGCAGCACTTTGAGTAGTAACTGGAATAACAGCGCCAGAAGCGTTAGTGTCAATTGCCGTTCCACCTGCGGGATCATAAGCAACCACACGCGAACGTGGATGGAATAATGTGTTACTTATTTTCTGAACTTCAGAACCATTATCATTGATCCATCTAGTTAACATGCTTTGAGTTTGCTTATCCTGTTTAATATAGGATTTCATAATTGAATCAACTACCAATACAGGACGTTCTTTTTCCAGATTGAAATTCAAATAGTCATAAATTTGCTCAATAGCCATTATGTCATTGAACCCAGGTTTGGTAAGAGTACCAGCAAATGAAGAATTAAAATAGAATTTATCAATACCATTACTTCCTGTACCTACTATGAATGTTTGTGTTTGCGTAGAATCAACTGGACCGCGTGTCTTAACGATTGGCTGAGAATTTGCAATAACACCAGCGGCAAGAGTATATAACATATCATCACCCATGATCGCTTCTAGTTTAGCAAGTGTTTGAGCCCAGCCTGAAGCCTGTTGATCATAGCGTAATTGATGCATGTGAATTGGAGTCCATCTGATTGTAGGAGTATAATAAGGAGTAAGTTTTAAACCTACTGCGGTATCATCGTATGTATAATCGACCGTATTTGCCGGAGCCGTACCGCGTCCGATAGTCGGATCAGCGGCTATATTTGTCCAGATAATACCAAGGTTACGGGCTGTATCCTGTACGCCAAAAATAGGAATTTCATTTTTCCAACTTTCAGAAGGGAATAGTTTGTATATGATAAAAGGTAACCATTCAACAGCCACAGTATCCATAGTACTAAAGTTTCCATCAGTGGTCAACATAGTCCTACGTTCAGGATTAGCGCCAAGTTTAAAGTTTACACCTTCAACCACGCCTGTATTTAAACGGGCTGCAATTTCTTTGAAATTAACACCGATGTTTGGATTCGGTTTTGAAGTTAATCTCAATCCTGATCTTAGGCTTTCCATTGCACCTTCATTGGGGTTCAAATGGAAACGGGTCTTTTCAGCAATGGCTGAATATTTAGGATCTTCCAAAATAGAGTTCAGAATAATCCGGTAATCGTCAATCGTTTTACCTTCCTTAGTCCCGTTGAATACACGGTTAAGAATTTGCTGGCCTTCTTTGTTGTCTTTAGCGCTTAATTTTGAGAAAGTCACACTTTCGCCAAAATGTATTTTAGGTTGAGGGATAGGTTGAAGCCCTAATGAGCTTAATTCTTCCCTTGTCTTTTTTACTGGTTTTGCATTCATTTTTACACTGTTTTTAGAGGCTTCCTTTTTTGAAGTCTCAGATTCTCCTTCGGCTTCTTTCTTAGAGGCACCAGATTCTTCCTCTGCTTCTTCAGCCTCTTTTTTTGCTGCCTTTTTTGCAGCTTCTTCGGCTTCTTCAGCCTCACGGCAAGCTTCTTCAGCTTCCTTGCATGCTTCGTCGTATTCCTTTTTGAATTTTTCTTTTTCTTCGCCTTCGGCACCTTCGTATTTTTCTTTTGCTTCTTTGACTTTCTTTACAGCGTCCTCTGCGTTTTTGCGTGACTTTTCAGCCTCGGCTTCTTTCTTTGCAGCCATACCTGTCGGCGTGGGCTGGTCGGATACATCTCCTTTTTTTTCTGGTTTCTTTACTATTGGATCATCTCCATATTCCCCTTCCGGGTGAGCAAACTTTGCAGTCATTCCAATAATATCTTTTAACCAACCAGGAATACTGGATTTTTTATTTTCGAGAATCACATGATTACTTTTATCAATATTCTCGGTACTCTGCGTTGCTGTTTGTTCTGTTTCTTGCGACTTTTCAGCAGCGGTTGCAGTTTCTTCAGCGGCAGGTTTCGGTTTTTCTTTCTTTTCCGCCATTGTGCTTGAATTTTGAATTTCTAATTTCGATTTTAATGTTACTATGTTGTTGTGAACATTTGCTATTTCTTCAGGGGTATATATTACGCTTAAATTAAGCTTTTCAGCTTCTCTTATCGCATCCTCAGTAACAGCCATTGGATTACTTGGAAGGGTAGGAAGAGATATTTCATAAACCATAAAATACTCAGAACGCATTAATCCATTTTCATCTTTCCAATAAACTGGGCGTTTTCTTTGTTGCCCGTTTTCGTCGATATAAGTTTCGTACTCACCTGTTGTTTTCCAAATAGATTCTCCGCCAACAGAAGCAGACCTAAGCCATCCACCTTCATACATTTCAGCGGCTCTTTTGCTTTCTTCAGTTATTTTATGAAACTTTGGAATGCCAGACCAATTTTGACCATCAAATTGAATGTCGGTCATATCTCCTATAGAGTCAGAATGCCAGTCATGTTTTTTTAAGAGAACAGGATTGTATTTATATCGAGAAAAATCGTATACATCATTAGGAATAATAGACCCCTGATCGTTTGGAACTTCATTCGTAAAGATTATTCTTTTTCCACCTTTTGAAGCTTGCAAATTAACTGTTTCAGATGTTTCCATGCTCTCTTTTGTGTCTTTCGCAGGCTCAAATAAAATGTATTTTATATTGTGTTCTTTAAGCCAAGATTTTGCTTCTTCAACTGTGAATTTATCTTTTGGAAATCTGTAGGCCTGCGGTTTTGTTGGTCCCTTTGGATCACTTTTTAAAGGTCCACCATAAATCATAATTCCATTTGGTAAAGTTTCTAAAACAACAATACGCTCGAATTCTTCCGGTTCACGAATCCTTGCTGAATGGAAATTTGGGTATGGCATGATACTGTATTGTTATTAATCAACAAATTATTGTTAATAATTACAGCAAAATTATGATACATTAAACTATTTCATTGCATACATTTGTATGTCAAACCAAATTTTTATGAAACAATTTAAAACCTGGATCATTTTTGAGTACAACACAATTCACAACTACATTTCCTTTTGGTACGCTAAACGCAAGGCCAACAGACTTCACAAGCTAACAGGCAAACGCTATCATGTAGTGCCTAAGACTAAAACATCCCTTATGGTTGTTGATAATACTTACATTAACCATTATAATAAATGTGTTAAAGCAAAAGGTAAGCAAATAAATATTAATGATTTATTGAGAATGTCCTATTATTCAACCCCAGCACAAGGTTTAAATCGTAGTTAATATGCCTATAAACGGTAAAAAGATTAGAGAATTAAGAACGAGTAAAAAACTAAGTCAATTCGGATTAGCCCTTGAGATTGACGTAAGTAAGGGGACAATAGAACACATAGAGAAAGGCCGATATGATGGCAAACATAATGGACAAACAGTTGTAACCCTTGAGAGACTTGCTAAATTCTTTGGAGTAAAAACTGATGATATTTTATGCAATGAAAATTAACCCAGATATATTCTTTTCAGTTTTAATCTTTATTGTTATTTTATCAATCGTTTTATTGATAATTAAAAGTATGATTCTTTTTGACCAAATTTCACGAATGATATTTTAATTATCTTTAAATACTATCGTTCCTGTTTCTGTTGCTGCTGTTACTGTCATATCAGTTGTTGAATCTGTCTCTTGGTCAACTGCTATTGTGTTAAATGTTAATCTATATCCCATGATAAGTTTTTCTTCATCCTGCAATGGTTCAACTCTGTTTATGCCTCCAAAAGTTAACCTGAACGCATAATTTGTGGTAAGATTTATCATCTCTTGAGTTATCCATGTTTCATTTTCAAAATGAACTCGTACAATGTCGATTATATCCAAAAGAGTAACTGAATAACTATCGTCATCTTCATTATAAGCGTTTGGTTCATAATTATAAACTCTTAATGCAAAGTCATAGTCTAAACGGGTTACGCCGTTGCCTGGCAATCTTGCCGATTCTCCGGCTTCGGGAATTTCAAGTATGCACAAAGGAAAATTATAAGACATATCGTCTTTTAATTCAGTGTCAAGAATCACAGTTCCTTCACGGTCAAAGAATAAATATTTTAATTCCTTCATAAGTGCGTTTATGATAGCTCCGGTAATTTTCATAATATTTCTTTTTTAATTCTTTCAAGTAATTTATCTAATTTTTTTTCAAATTCCTCACCATCATAGAACATATCTAATTCAATTGCAGATATAAAAAATGTTCCATTTTCTTTAAAGTCAGTCAAAGTATTAAATAAATCTTTTAATAATTCCTCGTCTTTCATAATAATACTTTTTTAAAGTTTCTGTGAGGCTGAGGTTTCCTTACTTTACCAGTGCCCTTACATTCTGAACATTCACATTTATAAACATATCCTGTTCCTTGGCATTGATTACAATCAATCCAAACATCTTGTTTGCGTAATCGTTTTTGTATTTCAAGTTCTGTCATAATATTTTATTTTTTCCAATCAGCCATAAATTTATCCAATTCAAAAAAATATTTCTTCTTTACTTGATTTAAGATTGCCTGATTGGGTGGATCTTGAGGGCGCGGCATAAACTGTCTCTTAGGTATTTTAGTAGAATGCCTTCCCCATGTCCCCGTCCCACCTTCATTTAATATCTTAGCATGAGCAAAAGCATCATGAGATTTACCTCCTATCATCACAATTCTTGGAAATATCCCAATAATTGTTTTATTCCCGTTTGCTTGGAAATTAAGCGCGTCCCTTGTGTTTCCAGTTTGAACCATGATAGGACGTTTTGAAGAAACAACCGATCCCTTATAGGGATTTTTGTATTTTGATTTTTTGTGAAGCTTTGGCGTCCTGTAGCTGGAAGTTCTGTTATAATCATAAGCCGTATCAGTTGCTTTGCTGCGTTTCTTCCATGCTGTAAAGCCTGTGCCAGAATCGTAACCTTGTTTTTTAAAGTTCTCTTTTAATACCTTAACCGATTCAACACCAATAATACGAGGCATATTCTGTTTTAACTTCTGCATTTCAGAATATTTGGTCGTTATGTCGCGTAAAAGATCAGTTATTGTTTTCATCTTATAATTAAAAGCCCTTTTCTGAATCTATCTATCAAACTATCAACTACAAATATAGCATTTATTACTATGCCATCCTTAGTTTTAACAACATAGTTGCCATTACTTCCTAACAATATGTAATTACGTCTTACGCTTAATTGTTTCTTTGGATCATCCCAATAGCTCCAAATCTCGTCGGGCCGCATCAAAGCTTCAGGTAAATTTTCAACCCCCCTGGTATGCTTTGCTATTTCGTGAAAACTATTGTTGTTGAATCGGATGTTAGTTAAATTTTCTTTGTTCTGAAAAACTATAATTCCCTTGTCGAAATGATATGTTCTTTGCCATTCGTCAACCAAGACAAGCAATTCCTGCATCTTTGGTTTAGTATCATTTAATCCCTTCATAAAGTTACGTAACTTATATAATTTATTCCTAAACTAGAGATGCTGATAATCAATATGTTAAGTATTTTTGATGTATTTAATAAAATCATTTTTACCCTTGTTTTATATATTATTAGCAATCAAATACTTATGCTTCTGGAGAAGGTGTTATTTTTTACCTTCATGGGCATTTGTGCATAAAGTTTTATCCACAAGCGTATAAAGGGATATAGCCTCTTTAAAGTCTTGTCTATTCTACCTCCTCAAGGGGTATTTCAGGGACTTTTTTTTGCTCAATATCCTTTTTTCGAGCATCCCCTAATTCTTTACTTCGTTTATACCCTTCCTCAATCCAAAGATGATTATTTTCTTCAAAAGTCGGAATATCCATTTATTTAAATTTATGGTTATAATAGTCTAAAAAGTAATTTTTGTCTTTCTTTATGTTAAAAGAACCCAGGTAATCAAACCCGTTTTCTTTCCAAAATATCTGGCCTTCTTTAGTTCTCATTAACTCTTGAAGCGTTTTAGCATTCCTTATGGTTGCTGTTTCTCCTTTTGTCTTTACCAGGTTAAGAAAATAGACTTTTTGTTGATCATTTCTTAACTCAAACCCAAAACGAGCCCAAGTATAATACCCGTTATAAGTTTTGCCGTCATGGATTCCTTTCGCTGCCCTTAATTCTATATTCTCAAACCCATTTTTTTCAGCAGCGTCCAACATATTAGCAAACATTTTAGCGCCTAATCCTGATCCTGTTTCAAAAACATCAACATGGTCAATGTCAAAACTTAAGTTATTGCCATATTTAGAAACTGTTACAAGACTTTCGTATTTATCTGTTTTAATAGCAATACGAAGGTCATTTTGAGACATTGTTCCTGTTTCAATTTTCTTTATAATTAGGTCAGAATCAGGAGTATCTCCACCTAAAGATACAAAATCTTTATTAGAAATCCTATTAAAAAGTGATATTCCTTTCCTTGATTTTCCTACGTCTCCGTCAATATCATATAGCTCATAATTGTTGATTTTACTCATGTCTATTGGAGTAGTTAACAATTCCTCCATTTTACCTAATTCGGGAATTGCAGGCATATCAAATAATTCGGCATTCCCTTTATTCGCACTACTTAAAACTTCTGAATAACTGCTATTATTTGGCATTGCGCCTTGATGAAATTGATTAAATCTAAAATTTTCATTAACATAGGGCTTCCCTGATTCTGGATCTTTTTCATTAAGATAATCTTCTCCTTTTGAAACTTGTTTATTTTCTTCTTTCAAATATTGATCGTCAACAGGTTCACCATGACATCTACAATTCCAATCATTTTGAGGATAGACATTATCTCCTTCAGGATCGCCAACCCTAAAAACGATACCTTCTAAAGCAGCATGTTCATCCCTTACCCTATCATCATTTTCCGTTTTATAAATCCAGTAAGGATATAAATCCTTCGTTTCTTCTATTTTTCTAAATGATTCGGCCATAACAGTATTACGCTTGCAGACATCCATCTCAACCCGGAGCCACTGATCATTAAATATATCGCTTATCTCGCTTGCTTTTTCTTTGAAATCCTTAAATCCCTCTGATTGAAAAACTAATTCTTGCAAAGCTTTGGTTTCGCTTAAATCTTTGGCGGCTGAAAATTGATAAGCATTAAGCATATATCGCTCATGCCAAGCTGTGTCCCCGAAGGCTTCGTAAGTTGTCTTAATTGAAGTATTATTTATGAGTTCACTATAAAAGGCATGATTATAAGCCTTATACATATCCTTATCTATAACGGTTTTAGCCGGGTTACGATAAACAAATTCTATTTTGTTTACCTTGAGAGGTTGAGCTATTATTTGTTTGGGCTTAACTTTTAAATGAACGTATTCTCTACCAATCAGTATAGTTCTTTTTTTTTTAATGTATCGAATACAGACCGTTTAGGCTTGGCGATTTGAACGGACATTTCGGTATCGTCATCGTCAAAACTACCTCCTGTTGGCGCAGGATTAGGAGCCTCTTGAATATCTTCTTCATCTAATCCATATTTGATAAAAAATTTAGTAGTCAGTTGTAATTTATTTTCACTAGCAGCCTTTGAAAGTTTTTCGATTTCGGTTATGTCAAATTCCTTAGTCCTATTAATGTCAAACTTAAACTCTTTCGGAAATCCCTTATAAAACAAAGGTAATTTATGGGCAAAATCTGATTCATCATTAAACACTGAAAGCACCTCATTATTTAATGCAGTAATAACAGTAGTAAGTTTACCCATGTGGACTTTGGCAGCATTGTAAGATCCACCAGATTCTCCAATATTCCCGGTTAAGGTTCCACCGAGGATCATTTCTCTTACTTCATTTTTACCGTCTGAATTGAATTCCTGATAAATTTTATGCATCCCGGCTTTTGCGGTAGTGTCTTTTGAATCAATAACTAACGCACTCTGAACTTTTCCATTTTGATCAATAACGTAAGGCGTAATAAGGGCTTTAGAAGGATCAAGATTAGCAACATAATTTTCAGCCTCAGCCCGATAATCATTTATAAGATTATTTACAGAATCAATAGCGTTATCGCTTGCAGGGTATTGAACGGAAAGAAGTGGAAACGCTAATCTTCTTCCAGCCTGAATCCAGTTCATTGAATTCATATTTTGCTGAATAAACATCCTGGTTATAGGCTGCATCCATCCGAGAAACTCTTCATAATTAGTCGAAGGCTGAACAAATAAAAGATTGGGTGTTTTAAAAAAGTCTATACCATCGGAAAAATTATACGTTGATTGCCTTAAAAGTCTATTGATAGGGTCAATCTGTTGCATTGGATATTTGTAAACCTTATTATTTATTGGATCGAAGTTTATTCCGGTAAACCCCCAAAATCTTGAGAATAAAATCTCCTTACGTAATTCCATGAACCATTTTTTATCACAAACTTCTGTTGTGATATCGGTCATCTTATTACCCTTCATATCTGTTACATAAACAGGAATCTCAGTTAATCCATAGCCTAAAGCATTGAATAAAGATTGCACGAAAGGGCTACACTCGTAAACCCAACTCGTTAAAGCAGCGTAACTAACCGGAAATCCCATTTTAATAGCTTGGTCGCAAGCTGCCCTCCAAGATGATAAATCCCATTCAACATAATAGTTGTTTGGGAACATCTGGGTTGTGTAGTTAAGACCAGATTGCTTAGGAATAATAAACGGATTAACTCCGGGTTGAGTACCCGTAGCAGGCTTTGAAACTTTATTGCCTTGTCCATAGCCTCCGCCTCCGATGGCTAATTTTGCTTGCCATTCAGCTTGTAAATGTGCTCTTGCTGCTTTCCGTGCTTGTGATGCTGGCATTTATCCTAGTGTTCTAAATGATGATTTAACTAATTCGTTACTACTTCTTAAAGGAGAAGGCGCTGTTCTTATTTTAAAACTTCTAAGTCGGTCTAAAACTAAATCGACCTGCGTCATTGCCCATTCGAAATCAGATAAGAGTTTTTTATTGTCCGCAGCCGTTGAACCAAGAATATTTCTGATTGAATATAAAGCAGCCACTTTAACAAAATAGTTATCTCGTTTGCTTGTTGAGACAATCGGAGTTGGGGCGACAAAGTTTAAGCCTTCGTCTAGTCTTAAATTCACAGACCCACTTGTAACGGTAAAATACAAAGTTGTTGCATTGGTAAAATATTGAGTTAAAAGTGTTAAAGTAGCATTAGCAACAAGGGTTAAATGTGCCACATCATTTGCCCCGGCTGTTGTGCCTATCTTTATCGAAGGCGTACTTAAAAGAATGTTGGCAAATATTTGATAAACATAAGTATTAGCCGGTAAGACTAAAGTAAAAGCACCTGTTTGGTTGAGTAACTCAACAACAGTTATAGGCGGAGTAATAACTCCACTGTTGGCCGATAAATCAATATCGACATTACCTCCTACGATGTTTAAATATAAAGTCGTTGCTGATGTGAATATTTTATTAATCCATATAACCGATCCTTCATTGATTTGCTGAGAAGGCATTATTTCTTCGCCGTCTAATGTTGTACCGATTGTAATAGTCGGAGAATTATCTCTTGGCATTTGCATACCGTTGTTTGCAGCATCTTGCAAGATTATTTGAAGCTGGTCTATCCAATTGAAATAAATTCGGCTTACGTAGGTCCCGGCTGCAATCGAAATAGTTATTTCGCCTGTTTGATTTTTAAATGATTGATTTGCGTTGTAAATTTCCGAATCAATATCGTAACGATTACACAAAGCACCCTTGAGTTCATCTAAGGCCATATCTACGCCAGCTTGCAAAAGAGCAGGATATTTTTCGTATATTGAGGTAAGAAGCTGAGTCGGACAAAACTGTACTAAGTCTTGCCCTGTAAGATACCCAAAATTAAGCTGCGTAAGCTGATCTTTGGTAATTGCCATTGTTAAAACTTTATACAAAAATAGGTTGTAAAAGTTAGTTAAATTGCATACATTTGTATGTCATGTAAAATACATCCATCTTGACAAGTACAATGTATATACTGATAGATTTAGATACAAAATTAAGTTTTGCAGCAACCGGAATAAAGGCATTATCAAAAGTGTCAGGATTTAATTATCATACAATTACAAGTTATTTGCGCAAAACTGATTTATATATTTCTGATAAAGTTATTGTAAGCAGAATAAATAAGATTGAAAAACAAAAACGATATTCACAAGCTTTCTTAAAACGTAATCTTTGATCTTTGAGGGATGATTTTGGTCCCGCCGGGTTTAAGCTTTTTAAACCTCTCTACAAACTGCGTAAACTCTTCATAAAAAGCCTGTACAATAAAATCCTTTAATGTGTCCGTGAGGTGTCCGTGCTCCTGGTAACTAACTTTAGTCTTTGGATTTACAACTAACTTTTTAAGTATACTTCCGTCCTTATCCTGTTTAGTTTCAATATAATCATTAATAGATTTCTTGCAACTTTCGTTAATTATAATCTTTGCAAATTTAAGTGTACCATCAAATATTGCATTCACAAAGTCGCCTATGAGTGATACTGAAGGGGCATGGTCCAAAAACTTATCTTCAATTGCAAATCCCTGCCTTTTAATTGAATCAACAAATATTTGATAAAAAGAACGTTTGTCATCATCAATATTATTGCGATTTTTCGTTGATCGGTCGCCGTTCATAAACACCCGTTGATTATAACCTATTTGCCTAAGCCACCACCCAACTTGATCCCCTGCTTTACGGGCTGTATTATATGGATCACTTGCAGGAAGTTCATGAATTTGTCTTATTTCCCAAATATCATTCACTTTTATAAGCTGCCAGCAAGTCACAGCAATATAAGGATCGACGTTTGAATCTATTGAGATATGAATAATTGAATCAGGATCATACTTTAATGGTCTAATATGTGTTTCAGGTTCAAATCCCTTTAAGAATTCACCTCCGGTTTTTAATTGAACATCCCAACTGCCTTCCACAAAAACTTCATATTCATAACGTGGCAAGTTTTTTAAGTTCTCAATATATTCGGGTGGAATATGTGGATTATCAGTTATCAAAGCAGGTATATAAATCCACTTATCCGGTAATTCCCCTTTTCTCCAAGGAATATAAATCAAATCTTTAACCCAACCGTTCGTAGGATTACACGTTGCAAGTATAATAGGATTTGGCCTTACTTTTGCATTTGGAATAATCCATGATCCGGCCCTCTCAAATCCTTTATATAAAGTAACCTTTTGACATTCGTTTATTTCCTCAAATAGAAATCCATTCACTTCTAAGCCTTTGAATGAATCTAAATCAGGGTCTTTTTGAATGTTTTCACCTTTAAAAAGAATTGTAGATCCATTCCAATGATAATATTCATAAGGATTTTGTCTTAATTTACCTTTTGGGCTTATTTTAAGAAACGAAGGTATTGTGGTTGTTCTTAAACGGTCTGTATTTTCTCTAACTACACACCATCTGGAACCTGGGAATATTTCACATAACACAATTAACGAACACAAACCCCAAACGGATTTTCCGCCTCGGATTGCGCCACCATATAGAATAAAATTATATTTTTCTGATTGTAAGGCCTCGAAAGCCTCTAATTGTTTAGGAGTAAACTCATAGATCATACTTCTAATGTTGTATCACCCCACTTTATAATGGTCCTTTGGAGAGGTTGACCACCGGACATAATGTCGGTTTTTTCTGTGAGTCCGTTTAAACGCTGAGTAATTGAAGGGTTATAAATGCCAGCCATACCACCTTCTATTTGGTCTTGCCTTATAACTCTCTTTATGCGTTTACAGATACGGAGATATTTTTCATAACTATTGTTTTTATTTTCAAAATAATCCGTTGCATCTGAAATTATATCATTATCGTCTAAGTAATTAAGAAAACCTTCCATAGTTAAAGGCCGTTGCTGGGGTAAATTTATTGTTGATTGAAAAAGCTCACTTATATTCCCTTCAAAACTTTTCGGAATAACTAACGTACCCTTTTTTTGTTCGACGATCTCAATAGGATTACCTTTTATCTCATTTCGATAAGCTTCGAATAATTCCCACATTTTTTCAGGCGTTTCAATATATTTGTGCTTTGCCATACTTATGCGTTTTGTGGAAGTTTATCCCATTCTTTTACTAAGTCCTTACGTAAAGTCAAATATCCATCCTGAGTCATTAATTTAACGAAATTAGCATCGTCTTTGTTAATTACTCTTTTCCCTCCCTTTAAGAAGGCATGAACTTTTATCGGTTTTACGTTTTTCACAATTCATTTTACTATTTTATTTTGCAAATATACTCTTTTATTTCGGTATTTCAATACTTAATTATCAATAATTCTTATCCTTTAATTCTCTTTTCTATTTCGTCAATATAATACATTAATTTATTTGTAGTTGACGTTTTATTTCAGGCCAATATTCAAGAAAATATTTATCCTTTGCTTCGAGATAACCGTTTGCTCTTTTCTTGTTCGATAATATTGTTGCGTGATCCCTGCCACCCAATTCTTTACCTAAAAGCGTAGAATTAAGTTTAGTAATTTTTTCATTTACTAAAACAATATATTCACGGGCCCTTATGACTTCACGATCTTGTGCGCAATTGGTTATTTTTGAAACCGGCACCTTGGTTATCTCGGAAACCTTTTTGATGATTCTATTAATACCCCCGTTTTTTTCATCAACTGGGATATACCCCAATGGAGATAATACCGAAATAAGTTTTGCTACGTCCTTTATACATAGATTTATTTGTCTATTCGACAACATGTTCCAGATTCTTGAACTAGGAACTTCAGCACGCTTAGCAATTCCATTGATTTTTAAAATATCTGAATTCTTTCTTAAAAATTCAATGATAGATTGTGATTCGTTTAGTATATCCATATTTTTTAGACTTAAGTTATTAATCAATTAGTTATGATTTAATATCATTATGTTGATTTTATTTGACTTAGTTGGTTAATTCCATATATTTGTCCAGATTGTTGAGAATATAGGTTTTTAACTCAAAATATTCCTTTCGTCCTTTCTCTGTTAGATTGTCTTTTATCAATAATAAAAGTTCTAACGATTTATATTTCTTTTCAAACTCCTCACAAAATTTCAAATCTTCAAATTTCATATTTTGCGTTTTTAAGCGTTTAAATCAATTATTTTTCGTTTTTGATACTTATCCTTGTTTAAGGGGTTGTTCTTTTAAATTTGATTATTTGACGTTAAAATAGGCTAGGTATTAACCTAAATATCCATCAATAATTTTTTTTGCCTCATCAAATCCAATTGCAAAACAAGCACAATAATTTTTTTTGTTAAGCGTAATAATTTGATTAATTTGATATTGAATATGCTCGGTTATTGGAATTCGGCTAATCTTTTTATAAAGTCGCTCATTTTCTTTTTTGATTTCCAAAAACAAACCATGATAATTATGCTTTGGCTCTGCAATAAACAAATCCGGCCATCCCTTTCCACCTTGTATTTCCTTCATTTTCCCGGCTTGAGCCTTGGTTAAATGTAGCCCAGCATAATCAAAATGAAAAATAACATTTGGATACTGAAATTTTAAATATGTTGAAATTGCTTTACAAATTTGGTATTCCCTGTCGTTCCTCATAATTCATTCACTTTAAAAGTTTGATTCTTTCTTGACTTTCCATTTTAGTGCAAAATTTTGAAGTGTATATATAAAAGAGTTAGCGGTCATTGCCGAAAGCTTATTTCATCTTTCCACATTTGCCGCAAAATACATAGCCGTCAGCTTCAGTGTCTGGGTGTTTATCAGGCAACGAACCGCTAACATGCTGTATAATTAATGCGCGGTTCTCGTCCGTAAGTTTTGCCCACGCGCCCTCTTCTTTAAGGTGGTAGATAGCATTGCTAATTTCAATGTTTATCTCCTCCCAGCGCTCATCTTCTTCTATTTCGGCTTCTTCTTCCCTATAACACTTTTCGCATATTACAACGTTCTTGTGCCATTTTTCAGAGCCATACCCGTCATTAAGGTCAAATATCTCACCGCAATGCTCGCAAGGTGTTGGCATTTCCATTTGTTCATAATCAAAATTTTCCATCGCTCGGTATTTTAAAGTTTGTAACTCGTATCAATATTTCTGCTAATTTGGTTGGCGCACTAATCATACAGCCAACCGTTAGCGGTTATTAATAGGAACAAGAAACTTCTCACGCTTGCAAATATTATTTAATGCGTTTTCAGCCTGTCCCATAATCATCGCTAATGTAACCTGTTCAGTTGTCATATCATGGAAATAAATTGGCTCTCCATCAACTTCTTTCCACCCAAAAGCATCCTTCTTTATTTCACGATAAGTTCGAGTTATATATGAATATGTACTTCTTGAAGATGCTGGATAGTTATGTACTTTAATTTTACCAGTATCTTCCCAAATTGTATTTTCGTCTTTTTTGTACTGCATAATTTAACAACCGCTAACACATAATATAAAATAGCTGGGTGTTATCGGACTTTTTAGCCAGCTTGCTACCTATTAGTTTTGTGGCGTGGGATAAGTTAGTAGCTCCGAATCCCAGCCATTCCATATTATCAAACGTTGTGTGCAATAGCCCTTCTTCGTAGCAAGGTTAGTGCTTAATAAATCTTCATTCTTTAATTTTCCTTTCGAATAGATTATTTCTCCATCCCAAATTACAAAAGCTGATTCAATATTACCTGGATCAATCGCTAGTGTTTTCATATTGTTTGAATTTTAAGTTTAACTCATCCTTTATTTTATGATGATAATGACATCGTATTCTCATGTTATTCAAATCATAGGCTAATTCCGCCCGACCCGATTCAACGCATTCTTTGACTGAGATTTCATGAGAACACTCTAATATTCTATATTCTAAATCATTAATAAACTTTTGTCCATCAATCAAGAGTTTAAATAGAGATTCATTATCATTTGCACAATCTTGGCAAAAATTTAAACCATGCTCATTCAATTGCTGTGATAACTTCAATTCTTTCGCGTCATGAATCCTTTTATTGAATTCCATCCGGGATATTTTTTCGCCGGTAGAAAGACGGACTTTATTGGTTTTGGAGATATGGTTCATTTGTTTTCTTTTTATTTACAAGTTCTTCAACCTTCAAATAGACATCCGCAATAGTCTTATAATTTACATGCCTTGTATATGCGATTGATTGACCACCCCAGCGAATGAAATTAATAACAAATACAAAAAACTGAATAATACAGTAGATTAAGGCTATTGCGCTAAAAAATGGCAATCCTAAAATCCTGAGGATATACCGACCTATTAAAGTCCAGAATTTAGGGGTTATTAAAAATTGTTCAACTGCTAGTATTCGATATTCATTAAGCAATTCCGTTAATTCATTCGTGCTTAATCCGTCTTTGCTTTGATTCAAGCAAATTATTTCTTGTTTCTTTTCAAATAGTGTCATTTCTTTTCTCCTTTCAAACTTTTTAACCTTCGTAAGCAATCCTTACAGGTCACTTCATCAATATTCTCAGTTAATTGGCTTATTTTATCTGTATATCTTTTACAATAAGTTACATGCCAGGGTGTCGCTGTTATTCCAGTCCAGTAATGTTTCATTTCTTCAAGCTTTTCATGAATTCGTCAATTGCGAAAGGTTCTTCGGCCCTCCAATCTGTATCCATGTAACCTTGTTTTTCTAGGAATAGAGAGTATTTATTTAATAAATCAAGATCAATTATGTCTTTCATTAACTCGACTTTATCCACTTTCGCCCCGTAATCCATACCAGATTGAGTATAGGCTCTAGTACAATACTTTGCCAGTTCAATAGCTTTTCCACGGTTGCCATCCGTATATTGGATATTGGCTGTTACGATTAATTTGATTTGTTCGGTTTTCATTTTAAAATAGAGTTAAGTGAGTTTTATTTAATTCAGTTTTTGCGTATCCTAATTCTTTAATTTCCTTTTTTATAAGTTGATTTTGCTCAATCCAATTTGTAGCAGCCTTAAAGAAGTTCATTTTAATTTCGAATCCGTAAGCCTTACGGCCTTTGTTTTCGGCTGCAATTAATGTTGATCCACTACCGGCAACCGGATCGATTATAACATCGCCAGGATCGGTAAATATTTCAATCAGCCTTTCAAGTAATTCAACGGATTTTTGTGTAGGATGTATTTTTTCATTCTTTGTGTCGCGCGGCACATCGATACAATTAAATACCATTTTGCCGTTATTATTGAATTTTGGAAGCTTATCACGGTAAAAAACCAAGCCATATTCACAATTGCCAACAATTTTCATATTTGCTTTTAAAACCTGAGCCGAAAAGTTTTTGCGGAAAACAAGATTTATGTAATTGGGTAAACCGTATTTTTTAGCTAGTTCTATCAAATAGAATTGTTGTTCATATTCGCAAAATACTAGCATTGCGGGGGCTTGGCCTTTTTCTTTTGGTTCTTTTTTTAACATAGTCGAGCAAAAGTGCATAAATTCAGCCGGCCTAAAATCCTTATCGGTATCAAAAAATTCTTTCCCGGCCAATTCGCTTTCTCCGTTTTTATTATCGCCGTCTTTATACCAGGAAGGATTTGAGGCATAAGCATTAATACCCACATTATAAGGAATATCAGCTATTATCAATTGAGCTTTTGGAATTTGATAAACTTTAAAATTCTGAAAATGATCGTGTATTAACATCTTTTTAATTCTTTAATTCCGTTTACTTTATATTCTTTCTTTTTAAATTTACTCTTGTCGAAGTTGAATTCGAGGTAATAGGACGGCCACATACAGTCGAGGTCAATCCATTCACAGATTATGCGAATTGTTTCTTCATCGCCTTTAGTGTTAAAATATTGGTTTAAGGGCATCGTTAGGATAAATTGTTCGAGTTTTTGACCTTGCTCAGAAAGGCAAATCTTTTGAATCTCTTTGTTCATATTCGAAATTTGTATTAGTTTCAATTCGTTGATTAATGTCGAAGTTTAAAGTCTGTTGTTTAACTGGTTCTAATAGATTTGAATTATCTAAAAATCCAGAATCAGCCTGAATTATATCAACTAATCTACCGTTAATAGTATTATATCGAAATTGCGCAGTCCCACCTTCGCCCAAATGTTTCCATTTTACCTTGAGAACATTAAAATCTATTTTTGGATCTTCGCCAAAATACCTATAGATACTTATTCCATAATCAGCACGATTGTAAAAATTAGCAGACCCGTTTATATCATACATATTTGGTACTTCATAAAGCCCATTAACCTGTTTTTTCATCTTTGTTGGATGCGCTATAAGATGTACCAAGCAATTATTTTTCTTTCCAAATTTTGTTAGTTCATAAAGTACCCGGCCTGTGTAATCAGTATCGGATTCGCCTTTGTTTTTTGTGTGCTCAAGATTATTCCAAGGGTCAATGGTAAGTATGTTTATACCTCTTTTCTTAACTAAAAATTTAGCCTTTTCAAGTATGGTTTCTACTTTAAAATTATCTTCAGGATAGATGAATGAAAAGTTTTCATTAATATGATTATAAACTTTTTCATATTCGTTTTCGTCTGGCTTACCAAAAGCTTTAAAAGCACGCCCGGAAATCAATGAATAAAGCCGTGCAAAATGAAATTTCATAGGATAACTTTCTGGACTGAAATAAGCCACTTTCCAACCGTAACGAATATTTAACAAAACATTTATAAGGTCTACAATTGAACTTTTACCATGAGAGGGTATCCCGGTCCAAATAGCAAGTCTCGAAAGTTCCCAGGTAATCAGCTCGTCAATTTCTGAAATGCCCAAAGTTTTACCCTTTTCTAATCCATGAAGGAATAAATTATAAATTTCATCGTATTGACTATCAATGTCTATAATACCAGAAACAGGTATTTCTTTGGCTTCATTAATAATCCTTTTTAACTCAGGTCCGCCCTTTTCACATAGGACTTCGTTAGCATCTTTGCAATCCTCGAAGTTTATAGTTAAGCAATTTTCGGACCCAAAACGACGAATTAATTCAGATTTTAATTCTAATCCTCTTAAGTCATTATCAACTGCTATGATGATTTTTTTATCCTGGAAAAGTTCAATATAGTTATCAATAAAAGGCATATCCTTTGCTGCAGCTCCGTTTGGAACTGATATACAATTTTCAAACCCGCATTCAATCATGCTTAAACAATCAATTTCTCCCTCGACTATTATGATAGTACCAAAATTTGAAACGCAATTCAGATTATAAAATACAAGTTCAGCATCTTTAACCAAACTAAAGGATTTTTCAGGACCGCGATATTTGATATTCACCAATCGTTCGCTAAAGAAGTAAGGGAAGCATATCACTTCAACTGATTTATTAAACTGAGGCATAAATTGACAATCAGAATAGACTTTCATTTTAACCAAAGTATCCTGGCTTATCATTCGGCCGGTGAAATATTTTACAACTTTATCAGTTAGCGAAGTAATGTTTTTCCATTCTGGGATTGCGAAGGCTTTTTCAGTTTTAAAAGGCTTATATTCAACGAATGAACATTCACAATGATAACAATACCCGCCGTTTTTTTCTTTATTCACGCGAAAAGGCTTGGTGTTTTTCTTTTTGCGGTCCTCTTGACATTCGGGGCATTTTATATATCCCTTGCCTGAAAAGTCAAAGTCATAAATGATCTTAGTATTGAGGGATAAAATTTTCATCTCGTTAGTTGTGTTTTTATTTGCAATAATCTCAATTTACCTTCGCCTTTATCTTTTCTCATTCCATTTCTGACAGAGGCAATCCAATCTTTAGATAATTTACCTTTTGAATTAGACCAATCCATAAAAGAATCATAGTAATGCTTTAAGTCCGCACATTCAAATTCAGTTCCAATGAATTTACTTTTGAATAACTCAAAATTTGAATACTCTGAATTTTTAAATAAACATGCTTTAGTTGATTTTGAATTTTGTAAAAATTCCAAAACTGATTTTAAGTTATCGGTTATTGGTTTAAGGTTATTGGTTAATTGTTTATATATATGTTCTGGTAGTTGTCCGACTACTTGTTCGACTGCTTGTCGTACTACTTGTTCGGGTAGTTGTATGGGAGCTTGTTCTGGTACTGGTACGTCTACTTGTCCGTTTACCTGTCCGTTTACCTGTCCATTTTTAGACAACACTACTAACTTAACTAAAGGAGCTTTCCAATTATTTATACCAGGTTTATATTCAATTAATTTCCAATCTTGTAATTCATGTAAACAACGATAATAAGTTTCTCGGCTATTTATACAAGCTCCATTCATCGCTAAGTCATAAGGACATTTAAACCATTCCATCCAATTAGACCTATTATTTTGATTAATCAGGAATAAATACAATGAAATATGATGGGGTTTAAAAGGATATTCATTATTAAAGACTAATCTATAAAACGCCTTTATTTGTTCAAATCCATTGATTCTATATTCCATTAGCTATTCTTTTTAATAGGTCGTATAGTTGTATCAAATCAATATTTTCTTTTAATGCC
>Ga0335085_10001326_pt1 | contig 54202 bp, 42 predicted proteins | sample Lox_Sample_45_FD_206712 | JGI IMG/M metagenome (GOLD analysis project Ga0335085, IMG submission 206712) | Soil microbial communities from Loxahatchee National Wildlife Refuge, Florida, United States - Lox_Sample_4.5 | ecosystem: Environmental > Terrestrial > Soil > Wetlands | place: USA... | reverse complement strand
AGTGGGTTGCCGAACTAGCTAAGTTGTTGAAGATGGTGAGCGCGGAAGGAATCGAACCTTCAACCTACTGATTAAGAGTCAGTTGCTCTGCCAATTGAGCTACGCGCCCACGGTGGGACTTGGCGGGGACGAACAAACAAAAATTATAACATCCACGCGCGCTTCGCCGAATGCGCCAGCACATCTTTCTCCGCCAATCTCACCACACGAGTCACGAAAGTGTGATCGTGGGCGTGTCCGATTATCGACTGGAGCACGCATCGTTCTCCCTCTATACTTTCGTTACGCTTGCCTTGGGGTCTCACTGGGAGGATTCAATGACAAAGAAACTCTTTTGCGCAAGTGCATATCTACTCAGCGCAGCGTTCCTGTTCGCACAGAACACTCCGCCCGCCGGCTCGAATTCCCCGATGCCTCCGGCGCGCCGTGGCGGCGTGCCACTTTGTATGCAGCAGGCCGGCATCGATCGTTCCGTTATGGAGCAATTCATGTCGATCCAGCGCGAAATGCATACGCAGGTGCAGGGAGTTTGTTCCAACACTTCTCTGTCGCCTGAGCAGAAACACCAACAAGTGCAGGAGATCCGTCAGCAAGCCCGCCAGAAAATGGATGGTCTGATCACTCCGGAGCAACAAAAGAAGTTGACTGCATGCCGACAGGAACGAGGCGAGCAACATCCGGGCATGGGCGGTGTCGGTGGACCCGCAGGTGGCGGATGCGGAGAGTGGCAGGGTGGCAAACGGCCGAATGGAGCGTCGGGAACTGGCACTACTCCGCCCACACCACAGAAGTAGCTGCTTCCGACGATCGGAACACACAGCGAGCGGGATGCAGATCTGCGGCCTGCGCGCCGTGAATTGCGCAAGGGATCTCTAAGAGCGTTGGCGAACTTCTGCGGCTAAACCACTGGACTCGCTCGCCACTGGGCGACGCGGTGGGAGCGTTTGCATCCCGATCACTGGTCGCCGCTCTACCGTGCCAATCACTGGAGCTTCATCCAAGCCGTCAACATACGGCATGGATTCAAAGCGCTGCTCGCTGCACATTCGGTCGATCATGCGCTGTTGCCGTCCGCTCAGCACGGCGTGGGGGAGAATGGGGAAGTTGCGGAACATCCAGACAAGATAAATCCGCTCAAGGAATGACGGCATTAAATAGCGCGGACCGATGGGCGTCTGCACTTGCACCACACCGGCCGCCAGTTTTTCGATCAACATACTGGGCCCACCTGGGACTTATGTTTTTTGCCAGAGCAATTCTAGGGCCGCCATTATTGCACCAGACCCGATGCAATGGGAAGCGTTTTTTCACAGCCTCAAGAAGAAATTCATCGGTCGGGTGGGTGGAAAGCTTCAGTCTGGGGGAGATGCCACCCCCCCTATATGGCGAGTTCGGGGAGGATGTCCATGCGGCGGATCTGAGCCGCCACCCCGTAGTCGGTGCCCTTTTCCTCGACCCGGACCACGGTGGCCTGGCAGCAAACCCAGCACTTCTCCCCTGAAGTCAGCTCCGGAGGCAGGATCAGCACCAATTCCACGTCCGTTCCCTCTTCGAGCTTGGAGTTCGTATACAGGAACACGCCGTTGGCGCTGACGTCGCGGGTCTGTGCCGTGATGTCAGTTCCCTTCGCGGTACGCACCCTAGTTGAGACACTGGTTGCGATCCTCGTACCGGAGCGGCGCTCGGAGCTTGGCATGGTGGCGGCCGAAGTGACCACCTAATGTACACCATCTCAGGCGGCTGGACGAGGGGTCCGGGCCCCGACTTACGGGGCCCGGATAGGAGCGGATATCAAGTATTAGAGAATGGGACGCTTGGCGCGTGCAGCCGGCACGACCAGGGCCTGCTCCATAGTCGGCATGTTCGTGCTGCGTAGCTTGGCTTCCATTTCATGCAGCTTTTCGGTCTGCAATGTCTGATAGTAGGCCTGCACCAGCAGTTCCATGGTGAATGGGTTATCCTCGTCTTCCTCAAGGCAGGCGATGGCGTCCTCGTACTTCTTCTCGTCCATCAGCAGAGTTCCCTTCGCGCCCTGATAGGAGCTGTGGATCACGCGATTGCGGCTGCCGGTGGCGAGCGCTTCCAATTGTTGCAGGCTCTTATCGGCAAGTGCCTTGTTGCCGGAGTGGGCGGCGTGCACGACGCGACTGCGGAGGATGCGTGACATCTCTTCGTCGCGGTCAGACATGGAAATCATGGACCGATGGTTCAGCACTTCCTCTGCTGTCTTGAGGTGCCTCAACGCGACATTGTCGTCAGTCTGATATTCGGCGATGTGGCGCAAGGCCTGAGCCTCCTGCAACTCCTGCTCCTTGGCATGAGCGGTTCCGGCGATCTGCAGGAACTGCTTGTCGGCTTCGGCGAAGTTCCCTTCACGGACGTAAGTCATGGCCAACTGCATGGTGTAGTTGAGCCGGTCGGCCTCATTGTGGGCGTAGCGAATGGCTTTATCGTATTCGGCGCGCGCCTGCTCTTCATTTCCCATGAGCGCGTACGTATCACCAAGGCCGAGCTGCGAGGTCACGAAGTCCGGATCGATCTTGAGCGCTGCGCGATAGTGAGCGAGTGAACTCTCGTAGTCGCCAGCCATGCGCTTCAGTTCGCCGTAGGAATCCTGCGGGTTCGGTTCCTTCGGAAGCATGGCAACATAGCGGTCCATCGCCTCGAAGGCCTTCGCATATTCGCGGTTGCGGGCTTCCACGTAAGCAAGGTCATTGAGAGCCGCAGGGAAGTTCTTGTCGACGGCGAGCGCCTTCTGCATCATGCGCTGCGCCTGATCGTTGCCGTTCTCTCCCATCAGCCAGTTGCCGGCGAGATAGTACAAGTGCTTGTCGCGCGGATAGAGCTCCAGCATGTCGTTCATGGCGGTGATTCCGCCGAGGTAATCGCCTTCCTCAACCTTGACGATCCACTCGACCATTAACTGCTCTCCGGGAGTAGTCTTCGGGGCGAGTTCCTTTGCCTTCGCGCGAGCAGCGCTCACTTCCTGCGGATTGCCGCTGTTGAAGGCGATCCAAGCCCACGCAACTGCCAGACCGGGATCTTCCTTCACTGCCTGACGCCAATCTTCGTTGCAACGCTCCAGATAGAGATTCTCGTAGTCTTCCATGCCCTTGACGTAGAGTTCGCGGGCCTTTGCGGAAGTGGTGGTGAGGGGAAGCGTTCCGGACTGCGCCTTTTTACCGGTACGTGCGAAAACGGAGGTTGCCATGAACAGAGTAACCATCAACACAGCACATGACTTCATGGGAAGAGCGCGGCGCATCGAGGTCTCCAAGCAGATCTGATTGTGGGGAGGGACGACATAGTGAGGCTACCATCGGGAGATTTCAGGGACGAGGTGACGAAAGACGGTAGGATTTCGTAATTGGGAGATTGGGGAATTGAGAGATTTGGCAATTGGGGAATTGGAAATCTCTGCGCGATTCCAATTTTGGACCGAAGTTTACTGATTGGTACCCTCCCCCTCCCCCTCCCCCCTCCCGGTCGATTGGAATCATCGACTTGCGGCAAATTTGCCAAGTAATCTATGGGGCACAATCACTTAGGGGCAAAATCTTGATTTCAAAGAGCTTAGCTGCTACTGCGTTTTGAAAGCCACGCTGATGCGTGCGCGGATCATCTCGTTTTGCGCCTGTGGAAGACAAGGTCAGATGTCACACGAGTGGGCTGTGGATTCCTGTGGAATTGGCATTTCTCTCTCAGCAGTTCAGAGAGCAGGCTTCGGGCGTCCCGGCGCAGGCCCCACCGCGGCGAGGACTTTCCCACGGCGACAATCTGCCAAGGGTAGAGATGGTTCGACTGCGGCGGGAGTTCGGCTTCGCTTCACTCCCACTCCGCTCAACATGACAGCCTTGTAGTTAGGCGAAACAAAAAGCCCCTGCCGTGGCAGGGGCCTGAGTTTGGTTCGTTCGGTCGCCTAGAACTTGAAGACGGCTGACAGTTGGATTCCGCGCGGTGCGCCTCCACCGATGAAAGGATTGCCGATGCCCACATCGCCCGTGGCGGTGATGGGCATGAAGCCATCGGTGACTTCGCGGTTCCCGTTGAAAGCGAACGTGCCCGGATAGCCCGCATCCGCGATGAACGCCGGAAGCAGCGGATTCGCGAAGTTGGGATGGTTGAGGATATTGAAGAAATCCACTCCAAGCTTCATCGATACGGCTTCGGTGAGAGCGGTCTTCTTATAGAGCGAGAAGTTCCACTCCTTGAAGGTCGGTCCGCTCAACGAGTTTCGACCCATGTTGCCGTAATGACGCGTCCCGATCACGCAATCGCTAGCCACACCACCCGCCGATTCAAGACTGGTGTCGATGGTGCAAGGAATTGCGAAGGAGTGCAGATCCAAGAAATGATAGGGATCGCGCTCGTTGATCGTGACTGGCCCGATGACATCCGGACGGTCAATGGCGTTGCCACTCCCACTGTAGTCATCCCAGAAGTTGTAGTTCAGGTTGAAGGGCTGTCCACTCTGCAGGGTCAAAATGCTGTTGATTCCCCAGCCGTTTTTCAGCTTCTGCCATCCCCCACCCATGTTCGGGAATTCATAGGAGAGATTCCAGGTGAAACGGTGAGGGATGTTGAAGTTGGACGGAGCGTACTCGAGCTCGGGACGGGTGCTGTCCTGAGGCTGAGCGGCGTTGGGGACAAAGTCTTCGCCGTCGCTGGAGTTGTCGAGTGACTTGGAGTAGACATAGTTCAAGATCGAACTAAGCCGGTGCCAATTCGTAACGCGCCAGCTGACCTGCAATGAGTTGTAGTTGGAGCGACCGGTCGAGTTCTCCTGCAGCACGTAGTAGGCGCCGTAGGGATTGGCAGCGAGCGGACGCGCATCGACACCGAAATCTTCGATACAGCCACAAGCGATATCGGCAGCGTTGATCTGAGCCTCGCTGGGCTGCGAGATGTCGAAGAAGCGCCAGAGGCGATGCCCCTGCGACCCGACGTAGCCAACCTGGAGGACCATCTTGTTGGAGATCTGCTGTTGGATATTCAGGTTGTAGTTCTCCATGTAGGGCGACTTGATGTTGCGGTCGAAGGCAAAGACGTCGCATTCAAAGCCGCAAGTATCGGTCGCCTCGTAGACGGGAACTCCCGGTTCGATGGTTCCACCGACAGCACCGGTAGAGAGAATCGGAGCCGGACCAAAATTGTTGTAAGCCGGACCGGGTCCGAAGAACGGCGCGTACGGCAAGTGGCCCAGCACCATGTCCTGGGAGAAGGCATCGTAGAACATGCCCCATCCCGCGCGGATCACGGTCCTTCCCTTGCCGGTCACATCCCAAGAAGCGCTAACGCGAGGCGCGAAGTTCGTCTTGTCGGGGTTATAGAGGCTCGGCAAACCTGGCTGTCCAACCTGGGTAAGAGTAAACGTGCCCGTTCCGGGCGCCGGCTCGATGCTGGTGATATTGGTCAGCAGGTTGTTCTTTTCCTGGACCACGCCGAAGTAGTCATAGCGAAGACCGAAGTTGATGTTTAACCGCGAATTGATGCGGACACCGTCCTGAACGTAGAAGCCGAAGCTGTCTTCGTGCGTGTGGCGAGTGGTGTCGCCGAAGTATTGGAAACCATCGGTGACGTTGCCAGCAAGGAAGTTGTCGATTGCGGAAATGGTTCCACCTTCGCCGTCGTCCGTGTCCTTAAAGCGCAGGCGACCGCGGAAGTACTTGTTGAAGTACTGCTGGATGGAAGTCCGGTGGTAATCGAAGCCGAATTTGACGTCGTGCTTATTAATCTTCCACGAGAAGTTGTCGATGACCTGGTTGTTCGAGTCGAAGCGATGACGAGGCACGCTGCTGGTTGCTCCGAGCTGAGCCACACCGCTGACTTGAATGATGGGAAGACCGGAGTCATACGGGGCTGTGCCATTGCAGAGAGCGGTGTCCGTTGCAGCGCAGAGACCAATCGAACTTGGATGGAAATTCTGGTCTTGCGGGAAGAATCCTTCGGCGAAGCGGTTCCAACCGAAGCGCAACTCATTCACTTTGTTCGAACCAATCGTGTGCGTGTAGGACAACGACACCAACTGTACCCGCGTCGGAGTCAGAGTATTGAAACCGGGCAACTGTCCGCCGGTCGCGGTCAGAGCCAGGGGAAAAGCCTGAGTGCTATCGCCGAAAAAGTAGCGGCCCGTAAGGATGTTGCTGGGGTTAAAGTTCTGATCGATCTTGGCGATGAAGCTGGACAGATTGTTGAACGAGGGCGTGATAACCGAAGCCTGACCGCCGGGAAGGTTCGCGGCCGGCCAGGGATTCATGGCAAGGAGCTGCTGGATAACAGGGTTGCTTGAATCCGCAGGTGTCAGTTGTCCGTTGGGACCACTACCTTGCGTGGGCACATTAGCCACAGTGACGACGCCCACCTGCTCCCGCTGGCCTTCGTAATCGACGAAGAAGAAAGTCTTGTCTTTGATGATCGGACCACCGATGGAACCACCAAATTGATTGTTGTGAAAGGGAGCCTGTGGCTGGTCAGCAACGTTGAAATAGTTGCGGGCATCGAGCGCGTTATTGCGGAAGTACTCGGCAGCGGTTCCGTGAAATGAATTCGTACCGCTTTTGGTGACGATGTTGACCACTGCGCCAGCGTTGCGTCCGTACTCTGGCTGGAAATTGGAAAGGACGTTCAGATCGGCAACCGCATCGATAGGCAGAACCGCAGACGGAGTGCCGAACACTCCTGCCTGGTTGATGGCTGGGTCGTTGCGGTAGCCGTCGTTCATGTCTGTACCGTCGAGCAAATAGTTGTTGGAGCGGCCGCGCGCACCGTTCATGGAGAATTCGCCGAAGGAACCCGGAGAGTCGGTGATCTGATCGGGCGAGCCTGCCACACCGGGATTCATGAAGATCAGCTTGGTGTAGTCGCGTCCGTTGACCGGCATGTCTTCGACTGTGCTGGCTGTTAGAACTCCTCCCAGATTGGTGGACGTCGTTTCCACCATAGGCAATTCGTCGGCGGCAACTTCCACCGTGGTGGTGATCTCGCCAGTCTTGAGCGCGGCGTCGACGCGCTTTTCTGAAGCCACGTCGACTGTGACGCCCTTGGCGACGAAGGTCTGGAAGCCGCTCTGGGTGACGGTAACGTCGTAAGTCCCGATGGGCAACTCGGGCAGGGAGTAGCTGCCGTCACCGCTGGTTTGGGTCGAGCGCTCGAGGCCGGTCCCTGTATTCTTGACCGTCACTTTCGCTCCGGAGATTACGGCACCGGAGGGATCGGTGACGGTTCCGAGGATGGTGCCGCGGAAAGTCTGTGCCGGCAGGCTCACGGCAGCCAGAAGAACAAACACCAGACCAATAGACACTGGGATAAAGCGCGCTCGCATGTGGTCTCCTTCAAAACAACTTTTCAAGTTTTAAGGGGAGTGAGGTTCTTTGTGGGGAGTCAGACTGCGGTTCTTGCAGCTTCTGGGAAGCTTGCAATTCCTTGCACACTAACGAGATGCAGCCCCACCCACAAAGTTAGCTGTCCTACGTTAACCAAATTGAGTGGTCAGAGTCAACCTTGGAGTTTGGATGGTTACCAGAGATTTTTCAGGGATCAGGGGTCCTGGGTCGCAAAGAATACAGTCGGCACCTGCGATCCATCGGTTGCAGTCGCGGCGGCTAGGCGGATCGAGTACAACGAGGAAAGGTCGACAGGTCTGGGATATCAAACACCGAGAGAGTTTGCTCAGGCGCAAGCAGCGGGTTTCTACACGGACTGAGCGAGAGGCAATGGGAACTTGTCGTATTCTCACATGAACCCAAGCTGGGGGCAGGTCGGGAATACGCTTAACTCGCGATGATATGCCCTGTTTCTTGGTTTTCCACGGCGGCTATTGCTCACGCAGGCTACGAACCGGGTCTACGCCAGCCGCTCTTAGAGCTGGGGCTAGAGCTGCGATCATCGAGACTGTCAGGAGCACGATCGTTACGCTCAGGAATACAGTGCGGTCGAGTTGGGCTACGTTGATCAGTAGATCGGCCACCAGCTTCGTGGTGAAGAGCGAAACGATTGCACCGGAGGCGACCCCTAAAGCTGCAAGGATGGCAGCACGTCCCAGAACCAGGCTCAGAATGTTGGAACGCGATGCGCCGAAGGCCATTCTCAGGCCGAGTTCACGAATTCTCTCACTGACCACATAGGAAAGCACGGCGTAGAGGCCGAGCGCCGAGAGGAGGAGCGCGACTGCGGAGAATCCAGAGACCAGCAGGGCTTCGAAGCGCGACTGTGCGGCCTGACTGTCAATTCCGTCGCTGAAAGTCTGATAGTTGAAGAGCGGCGCATCGGGATCAATGTGCGCTGCGATCTTGCGCATCGTGTCTTCGTAACTGCCTGGATCTCCGGCGACCTGCATCACCACGAGTGGACGTTGATGCGAGGGGTTTTGTGCGTAGGGCAGGTAGAACTGCGGCGTGTATGGTTCCCAGGCATCGTCAGTACGAGTGTTTCCGACAATTCCGATGATCTGGCGCGGCACGATCGGCTCCGTTGTGTGCTCAAAGACGGGCGTGAAGTACCTGCCAATCGGATCTTCGCCAGGAAAATAACGTTGAGCCATCGACTGGTTGATGATGGCGACGCAAGCGGAATTTGGATCGTTGTCGTGCGGGATGAAGGTTCGTCCGCGGACGAGCGGAATTGCCAGGGTTTCAAAGTAGCCGGGGAGTGCTGCGATCGGGACAGCGGTCGCAGGATTGTCGGTCGGCGCCAGATGATTCGCAATGTTGATCGTAATGGCACTGTCTCTGCCCCAGAGGATCGGCAACGGGTGAGCGGCGCTGACACGTTCGATGCCCGGGAGGGCCGCAATCTGCGGAATGAGCTTTTCGTAGAAGGCAACTTTTGTGGGGACTGGATAGCGGGCGTTGGTGAGGGCTACGTCGAAGAAGACGCGGTTCTTCATTTCGAATCCGGGTTCGATGCGCAGTACGTTGACAAAGCTGCGAATGAGGAGGCCGGAGCCGATGAGCAACGTGAATCCGAGCGCGGTCTGTCCGATGACGAGCACTTGGTGAAGACGGTTACGGCGGCGGCCTGAGGTCAAGTGGAGTCCGCTTTCGCGGAGGGAATGGGCGGGATCCTGGCGGGACATTCTCCAGGCGGGGAGCAAGCCAAAGACGATCGATGTTGCGGCAGACAGCAGTACGGCGAACGCTAGCACGCGTGAATCGAGCGTGGCGTTGTAGAGACGGGGAAAATCGCCGGGCACGAAACGTGGGCCGACTTGCAACAGGGCGAAAGCGAGAGCGATGCCGAGGCCGCCTCCGGCGATGGCCAGAAGGAGGGCCTCGACCAGCAATTGACGGACGATGCGGGCTCGTCCGGCGCCGAGGGCGGTGCGCAAGGCGAGTTCTGGCTGGCGGCGGTTGGCGCGGGCGAGAAGCAATCCGGCGACATTGGCGCAGCCGATGAACAGCAGGACGGCGACTGAGATAAAGAGGAACGTCAGCGGTGCGCGAACGTCGGCGATGCTTTGATCGAGCAGAGCCATGACCGCGACCGCAGGCTTGAAGCGATCTTCGGAATACTGCAGGGAGAGGCTTCGCTGAATTCGGTTCAGGTCAGCGAGGGCTTGCTCGGGCGTCACTTCATCTTTCAGGCGACCGACTATTTCCAGATCGGAAGAGTCGCGCTCGGCCGTCAGGTGGAATGGGCCTTCAGTATCGATGGAGTAAGTCGACCAGTACTTGCCCGGCTTGAGGGTGCTGTAGTGAAAGCCAGCGGGCATGACTCCAATGATCGTGTAGGGGACGTCACTGATCCTGACGGTTTCGCCGATGACATCTTTCGAAGAGTTGAAATCGGAGACCCAGAGTTCGTGGCTCAGGATTACCACCCGATGACCTGGCAGCTCTTCTTCCGGAGTAAAGTCGCGGCCGAGCGCAGGACGAACGCCGAGCGTGGAAAAAAGATTGGCCGAGACGCGTCCACCGATGACTACATCTGCGCGAGAGCCGTCTTTTTTGGCGAACAGCCGATAAATGACATTGTAGGACGCCAGCGACGTGAACGTCTGGTTCTGGCGCTGCCAATCGAAAAAGTCGGGATAGGAAGTGTTCTCATAGGTCGAGGCAGCGAGATTCGTTGGAGCAATGCCCGCAGGAAATTCGACGGTCTCGATTGCCAGAAGACGGTCAGTATGAGGAAAGGGGAGTGGGCGCAGAAGGATACCGTCGACCGGGCTGAAAATGGCGGTGGTGGCGCCGATGCCGAGCGCGAGCGCAACGATGGCTGCCATTGCGAATCCGGGGCTGTGCCGGAGTTGGCGGATGGAGAACTTTGCATCGGCCACGAACGTAGAGAGCATGTCCGGATTATGGCAGTGGAGTAACGTCGTGGATAGGACTGTTTGGTGTCTACTTGGGAGCTAGCAGGCAAAGCGTTTGGTCGAAGCCCGCTCGGATAGCCGCAGGCTTCGTGATTCTCAAAGGCGTAGGACTAAGACTTCGTGACGAAAAGCGGCAGACAGCCCGGGCCAGCCGACCCGCTTACTGCCGTCCTCCAAGGCCCGTCTCGATAGCAGTACCGAAGGTGGAGCTCCACTCGACGAACGAACCCGCATCGAGCGAAGAACGAAAGCCTGCCAGCTTGAGGGTGAAATAGTCATGTGCGGGCTGGATTCCGCCCCAGCAGTACACGATCACCTTTGCGCCTGGCTTCACGCCAGCGGCTGCATATCTGGCGCGAATCTCCGAGACCGGCTTGAACACAGGATTCTGCTGAGTAACGAGCGTGTCCACCCAAAACACATTGACAGCTCCTGGTATGTGGCCGGGTCGCGCGATCCCTTCGCTTCGTCCCACGCCGGAATAATCCATGGGCGAACGAGCATCGATCAGAATTGCACTTCTGTTGGGGACGATCTGTCTCATCCTTCCGAGTTCGACTACCACCTCGGGGCAAGGATGAATTGTGAGTACAGTTGGGCCTGGCTCAGCGGGTACACTCCTCACCGTTTCGTGTTCTTTTGTCCACGCTTCCAGTCCACCGTCAAGCAGAGCCGCATTATTGGCCTTACCCAGGTAGTCAAGCGTGAAGTACGCACGCGCCGCAAGCAGTCCAAGCATGTCGCTGTAGATCACCACGCGTGAGCGATCCCCAACCCCCAACCGTTCGAAAGTGGCTTTCAAGTTGTCGACCGGAGGCAGCTGATTGGGAACACCATTGCGAGTTACCACAATGTCGCTCAACGCGAGAAAGCGAGCTCCTGGGATGTGTCCTGCATGGTAAGAGGACCGATCTACCCCGATGTGCAGTATCACCAGGTTCCGGTCAGAAAGATGCTGCGCAAGCCAGTCTGACTGGACAATCATGCGCGATGTATCCATCACGCGCTGCTGCGCAAGGGGTCGCGCTCGCCGCCAGTAGTAACAAGACTGCACAAATCGCAGATCTAAGAAACATGTAGCCTCCAATCGCAGAGCGTCGCTTTGGGGTTGTTCCGGCGATCCAGCCTAGTTTCGTCCTTCAACAACTGGGCTCCAGGTTCCCAGCACCGTATCCGAACCACAGCCATGCACTTCCGCTTCGAGAGTGGCATGCTGGATCTGCCACTCGTCCCTGAGATAGCTACGGACATGGCTGCACAAGATTTCCGCCTGAGCGACATCCATGTTCCGCACCAAGAGGTGCGCGGTGAGAACCCGTTGTCTAGGACCTACCTGCCAGACGTGCACGTGATGCATGGCAACGTCACTGAACTTCTGTTCGAGATGTTGGACGAGCGACGGTAGCTGAATCCCGTCTGGTACCGCTTCCAAAAGGGTGGTCAACGCCTGCCTCAGGACTGATACGGCACCGATCAGAATCGCGATGACAATGACTAACGCGGCGATCGGATCGAGCATGTTTCCCAATCGCATTCTCGTTGCCATCAGAGCCGACACGACCACCAGCAGCGACGACAGCACGTCTTGCAACAGATGGAGAAATGCACTGCGTACGTTTAGATCCTGCGGATCGTGGTGACGAAGAAGGATCGCCGAGATCCCATTCGCCACGACCGCGATCCCTGCGGCTGCAATCGTGATTCCTGTCTGATGGGACTCTGGATGCAACAGGCGAAACCATGCTTGTCGAACGATGACAACGGCAACACCCGTCAGCGCCGACGCGCTCAATACCGCGGCTACGACTTCAATGCGTTTTAGGCCGTAGGTGTGCTTAAGGCTCGGCGGCCGCGAACCGAGGCTTCGAGCCAGGCATGCAAGCGCGAGCGCAAAGACATCGCCGAAATTGTGCGTCGCATCCGCGACCAGGGCAACACTGCCCGCGACAGCCCCCACGATAAATTCAGCGAGCGCGATGATGGCGTTAATACAGAGGGCTACTAGCAGTCCCACCGTCGTACGGTCGGAGCCTTGATCCGTGTGACTATGCATGGGGCTCCCTGAGTCGGCTGTTTCCCGGTATTAAGAATGTCGCCCAGGCGTGCGCGCGTTCGACGGCGCCATGGGCCATTAGGTTGGCTTCGGTCAATATCCTTCGCTTGCGTCGTTCGATAACCCATCCATGAACGCGAAGACATTCCCCAGGCGATGTACGGCCGTGAAAGCGCACGTTCACGCAGACGGTGAATGCCTGCCATCCGCGAACCATGATCGCCTTCGACATGGCTTCGTCCAGCACGCTCGTGATAATCCCGCCATGCACCGTGCCTGGAAAACTTTCGGTTGCGTTGCTTGGAACCCATAACGCCTCAACACCTCTGGATCCTTGTTTGAACGTGAGCTGCAAACCACAAGGGTTGTAGCGTCCACAGACAAAGCAGTTGGAGTTCACTTCGATGATGTCACATGAATCTGCCCGCGGGCCGGGTTGGCCCGGGCGAGTCAACCAGGCAGCCACGTCGTGCTCGCATCCCAAATGCGAAGGCAATTCCATTCCTGTCACTGCTGAGTCATCGTCCTGCATCCAATTGACGCTCCAGTCTGTTGACCCGCCACACTGCAATTCCAGCGAGCATCGCGATTGTCGAAATCATCGCTAACGATCCGATGCAGAGTAAGCACCAGACTGCCAGCACATATGCCTCAACGTAGGCCAGGTAGAGAGCAAATGCGAGCCCCGCGATCGCCGTCACAAAGCGAAGTGTGGTGACTGGTCCAGCAGTCCACAGAGATAAGGCAAAAAGCAATGCGTATCCCAGGAGTCCGACAAGGGCGACAGGAACTCCGTGAAATTCGGAAAACGTACTCCGGTTCACCAGATCGCAGTTGAATGTGGCGTTCAGATCGCAATATTCCGTCGCTGACGTACTGTAATGATTGTGAAGAGACAAAGCGGAAAGGATCCCACCCAACACGCAGCATCCCAGCGCTAAATAGCGGAGTCGGCGGCCGCTCATGGCAGTTTGCATCCCGTCTTTTCACCCAAGTCCTTCAGTTGTTGAACTCCTGTACGGCGCTCACCATCGGCAAATATCCAAGTAGGGGTGTAGCGGATTTGTGCCGCAACGCAAAGAAAGGTCATCTGCCGACTGCCACGCACCGAGCACTCAACGTATGGTACGTAGCGGAATGACGAACCAAACAGCTTCTTCTGATCGTCGCAATGAGGGCACAGGAAACTGCCATACATTGTGGCTTTCTTCTCTGCCAGACACTTCGCAAAAGCATCTGGATCGGTCGATTGCGCGAAACCAATCCAAGCAAAAAACCCAACCGTCGCCAACCGAACCAACACGCCCAGGGAGGCAAGAGAAACCGTTGTTCTTTGGCGCGAGTGCTTATTCATGACCGCAGTAGTGTCCATGATGTCCGTGGTTACAGGCATGACCGTATGCGCCACAGTTGCGATGATTGCAGTTATGGCCGTCGCAACCGGGACAGACCCGTCCGGCGCAGGTGCGGTCAAGAACCAGGATCTTCCCTGCCATTTGAAGAGTGTTGGCCCGCAGCACGCCTCGGTTGCCAATGCGTGTACCAGTCACTTCCAGTGTGTCGCCGACGTCGGGCAGGAGCCCTTGGTCTCTCAGAACCTGTGCTTGACCCAAGCAGACTTCGGATCCGGAGTTTCCGTTTTGCAGCCAGATATGGAGGTCGTTATTGGACAAGAGCGTTGTTTCTCCGACTCTCCCTTTCAATGTCACCGAATCGCTTGGTTCTTGACTCCAAAGGAGCGGTACGAGCACGAGAATGAGGACGAGCAGCGTGTTTCGCTGATGAGTCATGACTACCTCCCTCAAACAGACTTTGCAGAACTTTCTTTATCAGCCGAGTAGATGTAGTATACACCTAGATGCAAATCACTTCTGATAAGGGAAGGGTGAATCTTACATGCGAATTGCAATCCCGTTGTCGGCCGGTCGGATCTCAGCTCATTTTGGACATTGCGAGCAGTTCTTGTTCGTCGATGCCGACATGAAACAACGCACCGTGCTGAGCAAGAGCGTCCAAGCCGCTCCCGAACATATTCCCGGTTTGCTTCCAAAGTGGCTGGTGGAGCATGGTGTCGATACAGTAATTGCCGCGGGATTGGGAACTCGCGCCAGAGATCTCTTGTCCGCTAGTTCGGTGAAGGTACTGACGGGTGCGTCCACAGCCGACCCAGATGTGCTCATTTCTGAATTTCTTAATGACCGGCTAGAAATTGGCGGGAATCTCTGTGATCACTCCGGACACATGTGCAAGCATTGAGCAAAGATCTTGTCGAAGAGGACGAACTTGCCGAAAACGCCTGAAAGAAGAAAACCTGCAAGCAAGTGTCCAAGGCATGATTTTCCATGCACGTGTGCAATGGGACACTTGTATCGGTTTGTGGAACCGGTGTTGCTCCTCGTTCTGAAAGAAAAGGGACGTTCGTACGGCTACGATCTCCTCCGGAGCCTAGGCGAGCACGCATTCACCGATGGCGAAATCGAGAAAGCCGTCCTGTATCGTACACTGCGGCGTTTGGAGCAGAACAGATACATCGTCTCGAATTGGGACACGGGTGCACCCGGACCGGCGCGCAGAGTATATGCCCTCACCAAAGATGGCGAAAAACATCTGGAAGAATGGGCTCAGGTCCTGGCCAAAGTTGCCGACTCGATGAAGCGCTTTGTCCGCAGAGCGTCTTCGGGGAGTTTCTCGAGTCACTACGAGCGATCTTCCGTATGAAACGATCAGGCCGCCGTTCCTAAGATTATTGTGATGTCCCCAATCGCAGTACTGCCAACAGTGGCATTCCGGCGGACGGTGAAGGCATGTCGTCTGATTCCGTGGGTCGAGAGCAACAGCAGGATGTCGAACTCAATCAAGCCAAGATTTTCACGAAGGGAAACGACTGACTCGTCATTAGTTGACCGGGAGGGCGAAGCAACCTAGTATTTTCGCCAGTGACCGACCCGTATCAACTCATTGGGCAAACTATCTCTCATTATCGGATCGTCGAGAAAGTCGGCGGCGGTGGGATGGGAGTGGTCTACAAGGCTGAGGACATCAAGCTGGGGCGCTTCGTTGCGCTGAAGTTTCTTCCTGATGATGTCGCGAAAGATCCGCAGGCGCTCAGCCGGTTCCAGCGCGAGGCCAAGGCCGCCTCAGCTTTGAATCATCCCAACATCTGCACCGTTCATGAGATCGATGAGGAGGGCGGGCGTCCCTTCATCGTCATGGAGTTTCTGGACGGCGTGACGTTGAAGCACCTGATCTCGAGCCGGGCGATGTTGCCGGAACGGGTCATCGACATTGCCATTGAGGTTGCGGACGCACTGGACGCGGCGCACGGTCAGGGCATCGTGCATCGCGATATCAAACCGGCGAATATCTTCGTCACCAAACGCACGCATGCCAAGGTCCTGGACTTCGGACTGGCGAAGATGAGTCCGCAGAGACTGGACGATCCTGGAGTTGCGGCCACAGCGACGGTGCTGCAGGAAGAGCACCTGACCAGCCCTGGCAGCACGATGGGCACGGTGGCCTATATGTCGCCAGAGCAGATCCGCGGTCAGGAACTGGATGGGCGGACCGATCTGTTTTCGTTTGGAGTCGTGCTTTATGAAATGGCGACGGGAACACTGCCGTTTCGTGGGGATACGTCGGGAACGATATTCGATTCGATCCTGCACAACATTCCGGTGGACCCGGTGCGATTGAATCCCGATCTTCCGCCGGGGTTGGAAAACATTATTTCGAAAGCGTTGGATAAGGACCGGGAGATTCGCTATCAATCGGCGGCGGAGTTGCGGGCGGACTTGAAGCGGGTGAAACGGGATAGTGAGTCGCGGCGGATGCTTGCGGCAATGCCGGCACCGAGCGGGCGCAATCTCAAAGCCAATCGCAGGGCTTGGTTGATTGGGGCGGGGATTTTGCTGATCGTTGTGCTGGCCGTGGTTGGATATCGCTATCGGCAAAACTCTGGCGAGCATGAGCTTGCCGGGAAAACAACGTCCGAAACAAAGCCTGTTCCGGAAACTATGGCGGTGCTGCCCTTCCGTGACATTTCGGCATCGACGGATGACAGCTGGGGGGTCGGGATTACGGACGCGATCATCAGCCGGCTGACATCGCTGCAGAATCTAGCAGTGCGGCCGACGACCTCAGTTCTGAAATATGCCAAGGAAAGTCCGGAACCAACCGAAGCTGCCAAGGCGCTGGGTGTGCAGACGGTGCTAGAAGGAACGTATCAGAGGGCTGCCGGGGTGACACGCGTGACCGTGCAGCTAATTGACGGGCGCACTGGAAACACGAAATGGTCGCAGCGCTATGACTTGAAGAGCGCGGACATTCTGAGCTTTGAAGATGAGGTGGCGAGCAGGGTCGTGGAAGGATTGCAGATCCAAATTTCTCCGACGGAGCAGAAAGCCATCCAGCAGCCTGCGACGGCGAATGTCGAGGCGTATAACGCGTATCTGCAGGCGCGAGTCTATATGAGCGAATATTTCGTCCACTCCCGCCTGGACAGTCTCCAGAAGGGTGAAAATCTGCTGCTGCACGCGACTTCGCTCGACAAGGACTTCGCCGATGCGTATGCGCTGCTGGCGCAACTGTATTCGTTTCAGGGTGCCAACTTTGTAGACGATGCAGGAGCAAGCCTGGAAAAAGCGGAGGCAGCCGCAAAAACCGCGGTCCGACTCAACCCGCAATCCGTGGAAGGGTTGATTGCTCTCGGTGGCGTGTATAGCGAACAGGGCCGGGAGCGGGAGGGGATCCCGATACTCAGGCAAGTGGTAGCTCTGGCTCCGAATCACGAGTTGGCGTGGCAGATGCTTTCCTATTCGTACTACTACGCCGGGCTGAACGAAAAGGCGGAGCAGGGATACCGGCGCGTGGTGGAGTTGAATCCATTGCCGCCCCAACCCCACTGGATGCATGCCCGCATGCTGTTGTACATGGGAAGAACGGCAGAGGCGGAAGCGGAGATGCGGGCCGTCGTGTCCAAGAATCCTGGTCAGTATAAGGCGTTGGCCTATTTCGGAAGCATGCTGTATTACGGGGGCAAGCTGGACGAGGCACAAGACGCTCTTGGGCGGGCCGTAAAGCTGTCGGGTGGCTCGACCGACTACACGGCCGCGATGATGGCAGCGTTTCTTTATGCGTCCCGCAAGCAGCGCGACAAGATCGATCCACGTATTTTTCAGACCCGTCCTGAGCAGGTCATCGATGGAGACCAGGCATCATGGACTGCAGGAATTTACGCGATGCTGGGGGACCGGCAGCCTGCTTTTGCGCATCTGAGGCGAGCGGTCGCATTGGGTAACGTCAACTACCCATGGTTTGAGAGGGATAAGAACTACGACAGCCTGCGAGGCGACCCTGAGTTTCAGGCCATCATGGCGGACGTGCGTCGTCAATGGGAGACGTACAAGAACGAGTTTGGGCAGTAGATATGCTTCCGCCCCACCCCTTCGTGTGATTGAGATCACAGACCATCCGAGTTCCCACCGATACCGTGGATAGGTATTCATAACCCAATTTTTATCGAGGGATATCTATGTCTATCGCATCGCCTGCCACGCGCGTTTTGAATTCAAAACTGGAAGCGAAGGTCATGAGCGCCCAGGAGGCGGCGGCACTGATCCAATCGGGCGATCAGATCGGCATGAGCGGCTTTACTGGATCGGGCTATCCGAAGGCGGTGCCGATTGAACTGGCGCACCGGATTGCCGACGCGCATTTCCACGGACAGAAATTTCAGGTCAGCGTCTTTACGGGAGCCTCAACCGGGCCAGAGTTGGATGGGGCGCTGGCGATGGCGGGCGGGATTCATCTGCGCCTGCCGTATCAGTCGGATCCGGAGACGCGGAAGCGGATCAATGCGGGCGAGATGGACTACATGGATATCCATCTGAGCCACGTGGCGCAGTTCGTCGAGTATGGATTTTTGGGCAAGCTGGATGTAGCTCTGATCGAGGTGGCAGCGATTCTGGAAGATGGGCGCGTGGTACCGAGTTCGTCGATCGGCAATAACAAGACGTGGATCGACTGCGCCGAACGGATCATTCTCGAGGTGAACTCGTGGCAACCGATGGCGCTCGAGGGCATGCATGATATTTACTACGGGCTGGAACCTCCGCCGAATCGCAAGCCGATTCCGCTGCTGAAAACCGGGCAACGGATTGGCTCGCCATATCTGCAGATTCCTGCGGAGAAGGTCGTTGGTATCGTGCTGACTGATTCTCCGGATCGTAACAGCCCATTCAAGGCGCCGGATGAAGCATCGAAGCGGATCGCGGGGCACATCCTGGAATTCTTGAGCTGGGAAGTAAAGAAAGGGCGGATGCCGCAGAATCTGCTGCCGTTACAATCCGGCGTGGGGAATATCGCGAATGCGGTGCTGTTCGGGCTCGAGCAAGGAAACTTTGAGGGGCTGACTTCCTACACTGAGGTGATTCAGGATGGAATGATCCGGCTGCTGAAGTCGGGCAAGTTGACCTGTGCATCGGCGACGGCATTCTCGCTGAGTCCCGAGATGTTGAACGAAGTGAACGCGGATATGGCAGCCTATCGCGAGAAGATAGTGTTGCGGCCACAGGAGATATCGAACAATCCGGGGATCATCCGGCGGCTCGGCGTGATCGCGATGAACGGGATGATTGAGGCCGATATCTATGGGAACGTCAACTCGACCCACGTGATGGGATCGCGCATCCAGAACGGAATCGGGGGATCGGGGGATTTTGCGCGGAATGGGTATCTGTCAATCTTCATGGCGCCCTCGTCGGCGAAGGGCGGAACGATCTCAACGATCGTACCTATGGTTTCGCATGTGGATCACACCGAGCACGACACGCAGGTCCTGGTGACTGAACAGGGGTTGGCGGATCTGCGGGGACTGTCACCCAAGGAACGCGCGAAGCTGGTGATCGAGAAGTGTGCAGCGCCAGAGTACAAGCCGCTGCTGAAGGATTATTTGTCGCGGGCAGAGTCGCTCTCTTATGGGAAGCATACACCGCATTTGCTGACCGAGTCGCTAGGATGGCACAGCCGATATCTGCGAACCGGGAATATGCGAGTTCGGGAAGAGGTGTAGGCGGGGCTTACGCTTTCAACTAACGACTCAGCAACCTGCGTCCGCCCTACATAGGATCTATTTTGGCCAGAGCCAGCCGAAGGTGCCTGCCATCAATAGGGCGAAGATGAGTCCATCGATCACTTCTTTTAGTACGAAGCTCCAAGGATAGCCTTTCCAGATTACGTTTGCCAACGGGCCCAAGCCAAAAGCCAGAAATGCCGCCGTGCCGACTACGCGGAAGACCGCCAAGTAATATGTCCCCGGTGCAACCGTGTGTGCAGTCAGGTAGGCGACGAAGAATCCGATTAGCAGGCAATAGCCGAACCACAGACCGAGAAATTTCGGCAGGAAGGGCGGGCCGCTAGGGAAGATAATGGCCATGCCCACGGGGCCCTGGTTGTACTTCTCGATCATGGCTGGCGACTTCATTTCTTTGTGGGTGCCGAATGGAAAAACGTAAAGACCGCGCTTCACGCCGGTGGCACGCAATGCCGAGAGGGCTTTGTCTTCGTCGGGCAGTTGTTTGTAGTCGCCGCGGTGGTACGGCAACAGCATGTGCATGATGAAGCTGGCGAAGAAGATGATGACGGCCGACACGACGATCGGCAGCCAGAGAGCGGAGAGTGGCGTCATGAGGAGCCTCCTGGGACCGAGGGACTTCCGACAGCTTTCGGGAGGCTATCGTCGATGGGTGCAATTGGTCAAGAGTCTTGCGTTCTGATTCAGTGTGGGTCCGATTCTGAGCTTCGTATCGGGTTTCGATGCATCTAAGACGCCATGACAGCCGAAGGAAATCCCGCACGCGTGCAAGTCATTCATTCTGAGGCCCGGCCGCATGAGTCGGAAGAACTGAAGCAGTGGCTTGGGGAACTTATGTCGCGCAATGGAAGCGATCTGTTGCTGGTACCGGAGGCGCCCGCATCGATTCGTTTCGAAGGAGTGGTGTCGATCATCGGTGACAGACCGCTCACCGGCGAGAAGATTGAGGCTGCCGTCCTTCCGGCAATGGCGGCGCACGCAAGGGAGGAGTATCAGGAATACGGGATCGCGGACTCCTCGTACCGGGTCGACGGGTTAGGGCGGTTCCGCATCAACCTGCACCGGGAACGCGGCCGGGCTGCGGCGACGGTGCGCGCACTGCCTTCGAGAGTACCGGCGCTTGCGGAACTTCATCTGCCCACGGGAGTCGGAGTACTTGCAAGTCTACAGCGCGGACTGATTATCGTTGGCGGAGCTACGGGGTCGGGAAAAACTACTACCCTTGCGGCGCTGGTGAACGAAATCAATCAGAGGGATGCTCGGCATATCGTGACCATCGAAGATCCGATCGAGTACGAGCACACGCACAATAAGAGCCTGATTGAGCAAGTGGAGATCGGAATCGACGCGCCGGACTTCCCAACCGCTCTACGGGCTGCGATGCGGCAGGCACCGGATGTGATTGTGGTCGGAGAGATGCGGGATTCGGAAACGGCGCGGATTGCGTTGTCAGCCGCGGAGACGGGACACCTGGTATTCACAACTCTGCATACGACCGACGCTGCCTCGACCGTGTCCCGCATTGCGGATTCGTTTCCACAGGAGCGGCAGCATACGGTGCGGGCGGAGATGGCGATGGCTCTCGCGGCGATGCTTACCCAGACGCTAATCCCGAAGCGCAATGGTGGACGAGTCCCTGCGGCAGAGCTGTTGATCGTCGGATACGGCGCGCGGCAACACGTCCGGAAGAATGCCTTGCAGCATCTGCATCAGGAGATCACGATCACGCGTAAGCAGGGATCATTCACACTGGAGGAGTCGCTGGCGCAGTTGGTGTTTCAGCAGGATCTCACGCGCGAGGATGCGATGACGCGGGCGCTGCATCCGGAGGATCTCGATACGCTGCTGAAGGCCAAAGGGTTCTGAGGGAAGCAGGCTCTCACGGATGACTCTGTGCTTCTGTAACGAGAAAGAGCAAAAACTGGCGAGGACACAGAGAATTCTGATTTGTCAGATCACGCTTGGAGAATCTGGGGGCGATCCCTCTCGCCCGAGAAACAATCGCCCCCTTCCCTCAAATCCCAGTGAGGGAAAAGCCGATCGACAGTAAACTTCATTGCAAGGCTACGGGTGAGTAGCGAGAATAATCGATCGAAAGGACAGTATCACCCGGCGGCGGCATCTCGAGAAATGACTGCCGACACATAACGGGTTGACCGTGATCACTACGTATCCTGACTGAGTCAAGCTCGAGTTAGTAGGTCACGACTGACGCGCCAGAATCTTGACTATCCTGACAAGTGCGAAGTTAGGGAGCAACCTACCTGCAGAGTGTGCGCTCTCTCACAAAGAGAGCAACATAACATGTGTGATTCCAATCACTGCCAAACCCATTAGCCCCCTCTAGAAAATCGATTTTTCTTGACAGTGATGATTCGCACGTCGTAACACTTAAACGGATTAGTTGTTGTGATGTTCCCAGCGTCACGCTCGAGACCCACTCGAGCACTCGATAATCCCTGGAGGCTGGAAATGAATCTACTCTCGTCCTGCGAGGGTCACGACCGATTCATGAAAAGGTCAGACCTTCGATTGTTACTTATCCTCTCACTCATAGTTTTGGCATTCGGTTCCATTTCACTGGCTCAGGAAGCGACCATCCTCGGAACTGTCACTGATCCTTCGGGGGCAGCAGTTCCGAACGTCAAAATCACTCTCACCAACACCGACACGGGTATCGCCACCAATGTGACCGGCAGCAGCGAGGGTCAATACGTGGTTCCTGATCTCCACATCGGGCGCTATACAGTCCGAGCGGCAGCAACGGGCTTCAAAGTAGAAGAGAAAAAGGGCATCACGCTGCAAGTCGGCGACCGAACCAGAATTGATTTCAAGCTGGTGGTTGGCAGCGCGCAAGAGACCGTTACAGTCGAGGCGAATGCTGCCGTTGTGCAAACCGATACCGGCGAAGTCAGCAGCATGGTCACCGGGCAGCAGATCAGCAAACTAGCTGCAAATGGGCGCAGCGTGTTCGCGCTCGAAGCGCTTACGCCAGGCGCCTCCAGCGTGCAGGGGGACTTCATGGTCCCAACCTCTGCCGGCAGTGACTTTAACGTCAGCTTTAATGGCCAGCGAGTGGTTCACAACCTGTGGCTCATTGACGGCGGCGAAGCGGCCGATCGTGGAGGTGGCGGAGGTTCCAACGTTGCCCCAAGCATGGAGTCGATCGCGGAGTTCCGCGCTTTGACGTCGAACTACAGCGCGGAATATGGGACGTCTTCGGCCGGCACAATGACCATGGTCATCAAGTCGGGCACGAAGACATTCCACGCGTCCGCGTTCTACAACGGACGCAACGATGCACTCGACGCTCGCAACTTCTTTAACCCAGCCCCGAACGACGTGGCCGAGTTGCGGTTCCATGATTTCGGGTTCAACGTGGGTGGCCCGGTTTCACTGCACCCGAGCACATCGAATCCGAAAACGTTCTTCTTCTTTAACATGGACTGGCGCCGCTACATTCACGGCGGACTGTTCAACGTAAACGTGCCGCTAGCCAGCATGTATCCCAATGCAGATGGGGATGTAGTGTTGCCGGCTACCGATCCTGGCGGGAATGCGATTAAGGCAGTGGATCCTCTGCTCACGACCATTCCAGCGTCCATCCAGTATGCAAACTGTCCCGGCGGGGTCGCGCCAGACGGGGTAACACCTGGGGGCCTATTCCCGAACAACACTATCCCGGCTTGCATGGTGAGCCCGAATGCCGCCTCACTTCTGGCCGCAGGAATCTTCCCGAAGCCTACCAGCGGCTGGGCGTTCATCGGCGGCGGCAATCAGCCTACGTACGGCAGAGAGGAGATCGTTCGAATTGATCACCGCTTCACTGAGAAGTTCTCTGTGTTTGGCCACTACATTAACGACACAGCGGATCAGACCTACGGAACCACGATGTGGAGTGGCGACAACATGCCGAGTATCGGCAACACGTTTGGGAACCCCTCCTCCCATTACGTGGTGCATGCCACCCACGCGATCAATCCGAACGTGCTGAACGAGATCGCGTTCAACTACAACGGCAACCGGATTCACATCTTGCCTGATGGAGTCTACAAGGCTCCGGACGACTTTACCTTTAATCGAATCTTCACCGGCGAGAACGCAGAGAACCGTATTCCCTCGATCAATCTCGCCAAGCAAATGGGCGATAACTACACCACGAACTGGGTGCCCTGGAACAACACCGCGGATGATTACCAAATCCGCGATGACGTTTCCTGGGTGAAAGGCGCACACCAGCTCAGGTTAGGAGCGAGCTGGGCTATCTACAAGAAGGTTCAGGACTACTTTGCAAATACGCAAGGTGGTTTTACCTTCGATGCCTCTGCGACTGGATTTGATTATGCCGATTTCATTCTCGGCGCGGCGCAAGGTTACAACGAGAATGCGTTCAAGGGTACGGGGCACTGGAACGCTATCAATCCCGCGGCCTATATCCAAGACAACTGGCGTGTGAACAATCGGCTCACGCTCAACCTGGGACTGCGTTGGGACGGAATTCCCCACACGTACGAAGCTAACAACGCCATGGGAAACTTCTATCCCAATCTGTATGACCCAACCCAAGCTGCGGTCTTTGTCCCTGGAACTAACGGTGGACAGATCGCCAGCGACAGCCCGGGACTCGGGACGAGCCCGCTTGAAGAGCTTCAGGGCTACCAGCTATACCTGAATGGTATTGGGCTGGAAGGCAAGAACGGAGTTCCCAAGGGCCTTGCTAAGGGCAACTGGTGGGACTTTGGCCCGCGCTTGGGTTTTGCCTATGACCTGACCGGTACAGGTAAAACGGTGATCCGCGGTGGATTCGGCATCATGTACGAACGTATTCAGGGAAATGATATGTACAACGGCGCCACGAATCCTCCCTATGGATATAGTCTGAACTCAGGTAACGTCCTGCTCGACAACCCGCACACCACCTGGCAAGCCGGGGCCATTACGGTTCCGATCGTGCCCGCAGCGGTGACCGGGATCAGCGAGTACTATCCTTCACCGCGCGTGTCCCAGTACAGCTTGGGGGTCCAGCAGCAGGTGACGCACCGGGCTGTGCTGTCGGTGTCGTATGTAGGCAGCGTGTCGAGACACCAAAGCTACTGGCAGGAACTGAATAGGCCACCCGAAGATCAACTCGCCAGCTTGACCAGCACGGCGAACCACGTGGGGACGGATGGAAGGTACTTTAACGAGTGGGTGCCATACACGGGCTTCACGCAGTTGCGGCAGGCCTACAATGGCGCTAACTCTCATTACAACTCACTGCAAATGGAACTGCGTGGGCGAGTTCAACGCGACCTCCAGTTGCAGGTTGCTTACACGTACGCGAAATCGATTGATCCGGCCAACGGCAGCACTGGCAATGGGTGGGATCTCAACTCAGTAACCAATCCATATGAGGGTTGGAGGTACGACGTGGGGCCGTCAGCTCTTGACCGCGCCAATGTTGCGTTCATCAACTTCGTTTACGACATCCCGTTGCTCAGGAACAGTTCCAACCGCGTCGCGAAGACGCTAATAGGTGGCTGGTCGCTGTCCGGAATTGTCTCGATGCAAAGTGGTGCCCCTCTAAACATGACGGTAAGCGGCAACAATGTCGCCAGCTTGTTCGCGGGCGGCGTTGGCAACCGGCCGGATCTGTCTGGGACGATCTCTTATCCCAAGTCGAAGGTGTTGAGCTCGACAGGACAGGTAACCGGGATTCAGTGGACCAACCTGTCGGCGTTCGCCGCACCGGAAGCAGGGAAGTGGGGCAATCTGCCCTTCGATGCCTTGCGCGGCCCGGGTCGCCATAACTGGAACCTGTCGCTGTTCAAGCAGTTCGTGTTCAGCGAGTCTCGTGGATCAGCGTTCGAGTTCCGACTGGATGCCTTCAATACCTGGAACCACACACAGTTTGGAGGCGCAGGACAAAATGGTGGCTTCCACACCGGTTTCGACGGTGGACAGGCCGGCCAGGTTACCTCTGCCTTCGATCCTCGTACACTCCAGCTCGGGGCGAAGCTGATCTTCTAACCCGAGCACTCCGTTACGCACCACTCCGCCCGCATCGAACCTGATGCGGGCGGTATTTTTTGCAGGGGGTGGCGGAAACCATCCATTTCCGTGCCGGGGCATTCTTGAGGCGCAAAAGTGCGCCAAAGCTGGTTTCATGCCTCTCATTCTGCATTTTTCGTTGACAACAAAAATTCAGGCTGATAGGTTTACGTTCAACTTCGTCATACCTCATATCCGCTGTCGATTCGCAGAATTTCATAAAACGAAGATGTCCGGCTCGTATTAGCAGCCCTCACGTGGGCGATCCATTCATCATTCCTGCGCATTTGTTCCGATAGGGGTAAGGGATGCTCAAGTGGGGAGCGTTTTGCCTGCTGCTAGCCGTTCTGTTTACGTGGTCTCGCGCCGGGGCGGGAAATATTCAGGATGTTGCTCGGCTGAAGAATGCCGCCGCGAAGGGGGACAACAACGCCCAATTCCTGCTCGGTATGGCCTATGAATTCGGCCGAGGCGTTGCAACGGACCTTAGCGAGGCAGCTCACTGGTACCACGAGTCCGCCGCCGCGGGAAATGCTGGTGCCCAGGCACACTTGGGGAACCTGTACGCCCAGGGGAGGGGCGTGGCGCGCGACAAAACAGTGGCGTTGAGGTGGTACCTGCTTGCGGCGGTGAGAGGCGATTCAGTGGCCCAAACCAATCTCGGTTGCATGTATTTCAACGGCGAAGCTGGCTTGCGGCAGGACTCTACCGAAGCGGCACACTGGTTCACGAGGGCGGCGGCCCAACACAATGCCCTCGCGGAGGCGAACCTCGCCACACTTTATTTCGAAGGCTGGGGGGTGACGCGCGATCCTGAGAAGGCTGCGAGCTTCTACTTGGATGCTGCTCGACAGGGCAACCTGTACGCTCAAGCACGTCTCGCCTGGATTTACGAACACGGCATTGGACGGCCTCAGGATTTGGCCGAATCGCTGAAGTGGAATCGCGTCGCGGCACAACGCGGTTATCCGAGTGCATTGAACAATCTAGGCTACCTTTACGAACATGGGCTAGGTGTAACGAAAGATGTTGCCGAAGCTGCAAGGCTGTATTGCAAAGCCGCCGAATCCGGACTGGTCGAGGCTCGGCAGAACTGGGCGGGGATCCGGTCGAGTATCTGTGGAATGCCGGCGGATTGCGATGACGCCGCGCGATGGCTGGCTGACGTTGATCCGCACGGGCTTGTGAGCCGTGGTGCGAGTGTCGAGGCAGGTCCGAAGGTTCCGGACAGCCAATCGATCATCTGGGCTGCTCCCTTTTTCGAAGAGCACTGATTCCCCGATCCATCACCAAGCCGTCAGGTTTACCTGATCGAGCCACACGTTGTAGTCCACCGGAGGTTGCGGCATGTCTATCTGGAAGGCTGCATCGATTTCTTCCAGCGTCCAGATCTGGTTGTCGTAGTAGGTGTCAACGTTGTAAGTTTGATCTCCCACTTGCAGGCTGATGTAGTGCATCTGTTCGCATATGCGCTCAACCGTCCACACGAGGTGAATCCATTGATTCGCGGGGAAGGCGTTGCAGGGAATGTTCGTGGGACGCCAACGTCCGGTTCCGGCGTCCCAGATATCCCAAACGGGCGGAGTCTCGCCTTTGAAATTGCATTCTGAGCCCCACACCCACCGGCGGCCTCCGAAGGCCTGATTGAGGTCGAACTCGAGAGCCTGCGGGCCGCCTGGATTGTCGATGTAGAAGTACAGATCGTAGACGAAGTGGCTAACGTTGTCTCCGCCGGCAACAGCGTTGAAGTAAAGCATGTTTGAATACCCGTTCGGACCGCTCATTGTGAACTTGGCGGACTTGCCGTCCATGGCGGGAGATGCCTGGTTTTCGGTCATCGTTGATGTCGGAGGATTCTTGTTTCCGGCGGCGCACAGTTGTCCATCCCGGCCAGATCCTGCGGGAAAGACGGCCGAGCAGGATTGCCACCCGGGCATGGCCTGAATTCCGCTGATGGTTGTCTGGGCGTCCTGGGAAGTCACGGTCACGTTGAGGATGGTGTCAGAGATGAATCCCTGATTGTCTTCGGCCATGACCTCGATTTTGTGCTGACCGGGGGTCAGGAATATCTGCGTGTCAATCGAGTTCGTGAATGTGAAATAGACCGCCAGCTTATCGACATATACGCGCATGAAGAACAGAGGGTTCTTCGGATTGGCCGCAGCTACGACATGCATGGGCGATGTGACGGTGCTTTGATCTAGCGGAGACGCCACCGAGAGAGGAAAGTCATTCGATCCGTCGGGGTATGGCGGCTCGCAGGTGGACACCGGCGGATCACAGGCGGGAGGCGCAGGCAGAATGCTTGTACTCGGAGACCACGTGATTGCGACGGGCGGCGTGGACGGATAGCTTGGCTGAGGCGGGGCCACGGGAGTCTGGTTCATGTTCCCGCTGCTGCCGCATCCGGTCAATATCAGAGCAAGGCCTAAAACAATAAGGATCGAACAAAGTGCCGAATTACGCGCGGCGGGTGCAATTGCGCACATTCACCAACCTCCAGGGATTCGGAAATTGCCTTACGCAGAATCTGGCCGGAGGCGGCGAACCATTCTTCATACAGTCACACAGGCCTTTCGAATATGAGGTTTGCAGGTATTCGGCAACAATCGGGGGAGAACCCTAAGAACGTGGAGGAGATTGCTTATGGAATGTCTGATTCCGGACAGTTGAGTCCGCCTACGGACGGGCTCAAGTTCTAGCGAGAAAAGCATTGTGTTGCAGAGACAGGCTTTAGACCTTCCAGAGTCCGGTCCTTCAGGTGCTGGAGAGCAGTTGCAACGAGTGGGGAAAGGTGTCTCAACATGAAAAAAACCGAGCGGGTGCGCCAGGTTGTTGCGGGTGTTTTGTCTGAGGCGGAGTGCAAGCAGCAGGCGGAAAAAGGCTGGAAGCTGGTAGCGGTCGAATGGGAGCGCGAAGTCGAAACCTCCGAGGAGCATTTGCCCGTAGATGTGCCCTTCGGGCTCCGAGTCTCGCCGGAGACGCAACGACTGGAAGAGGATGCCAACGAACGGGAGACGCTTTTCCAGATGATGGAACTGATTGTTCAGGAAGGGTCATATACGCGCATTGCCGCCGAACTGAATCGCCGCGGATGTCGCACGCGCGAGGGCATAAGGTGGACTCCAGTGTCGGTGTTCGAGATGCTGCCGCGGCTGATTGAGGTCGGACCGCATCTGTTCCGGAGCGAAGAGTGGGAGAAACGGAAGCAGGCGGTCACGCGGTAAGATGGCGATGGTTAGTGTTCGTGTCGCCGGCGTGGACTATTTCTCACGCCCAGTACGTTCGGTCCAGGCTGCGGTACTGGATGGCTTCGGCGATATGTTTGGGCTCCAGGTTCGCGGCGTCCTCCAGATCCGCCACCGTGCGCGCGACTTTCAGGATGCGATCATGGGCGCGCGCGCTCAGGCCTTGCTGCGTCATGGCCCGCTCGATCAGGCGCTCGCAGTCGGCCGAGAGTTCGCAGAACGTGCGGATGTGGCGTGAGGTCATCTGGGCGTTGCAGTAAAGTTTCTGGCGGGAGCTGGCGAATCGCTCCAGTTGCTTTTGCCGCGCGCGGACTACACGTTCGCGGATCTTGGCGGAAGCTTCGGGCTCTGCCGCCGAGCGCATTTCTTTGTAGTTCACGGCTGGGACGTCGATGTGAATGTCGATGCGATCCATGAGCGGGCCGGAAATCTTCGAAATATAGCGCTGGATCATCGGCGGCGTACACTGGCAGTCGCGTGTACGGTCATTGTGAAATCCGCAGGGGCAGGGGTTCATCGCGGCCGCGAGCATGAAGCGGGCGGGAAAGGTCAGAGACATGGAGGCCCGGGCTATGCTCACGGTACCGTCTTCAAGTGGCTGTCTGAGGACCTCGAGAACATTGCGGGGGAATTCCGGGAGTTCGTCCAGGAACAATAAGCCATTGTGGGCGAGTGAGACCTCCCCCGGGCGAGGAATGACTCCGCCGCCGATCAGGCCCGCATCAGAAATTGTGTGATGCGGCGAGCGGTAGGGGCGAGTTCCTACCAAGCCATTCTTCTGGTCCAGCACGCCGGCCACGCTGTGAATCTTGGTAGTCTCCAGCGCCTCTTCGAAGGTGAACGGCGGCAGGATGGTGGGCATGCGTTTTGCAAGCATGGTCTTTCCCGATCCTGGGGGACCAATCATCAGGATGTTATGTCCTCCTGCGCAGGCGATCTCAATGGCACGCTTGGCGGTCTGCTGTCCACGAACGTCTTTAAAGTCAACGAAGAATTGCTGCGATTCGCGCAGGAGAGAGTCGCTATCGGCCTTAATGGGCGCGATGCCGTTGCCTGAGTTCACAAAGTGAATGACATCGAGAAGAGAACGTACCGGATAGACCTCGACTCCGCCGACCATGGCGGCTTCTTTGGCGTTCGCCTCGGGCACAACCATGCGCAAGATCTTTCGTCCACGAGCCTCGATGGCAATGGGCAGGGCGCCGCGCACGCCCCGGACTCCGCCATCCAAGGAAAGTTCTCCGACGAATAGACAGTCGGGAATTTCCTTCTTCGTCAGGCCGCCGTACGCGCCGACGATGCCGAGCGCCATGGGCAGGTCGAATCCGGAACCTTCCTTCTTAATGTCAGCGGGGGCCAAGTTGATGGTGATCTGCGTGGGGGGGATGTCATATCCGCAGTTCTTCAACGCGGCACGCACACGATCGCGGCTCTCGCGCACGGCGGCATCGGGTAGACCGACGGTGTGGAAGTGGTCCTGGTCAGTCTTTATGCCCGAACAGTCGACTTCGACCTGGATGATGTTGGCATCGATTCCGTAGACGGCAGCGCTGAGAGTCTTGTAGAGCATGCGAGGAGTTCCAAGTTAACTCTCCCGCCTCGGACCAACGGGGCATGTTCGAGGCAAACGAGAGCTTCCAGACTGCTCCTAGGAGTCCGGTTACCCACATTAAGGACTACGGAGAGCGTCTGCTGTGACGGATGTCACTTTGCCCTGTGAAAAAACTGGGCCAGTTCAGAAATGGAACTCCGATGACGGGTTTCTGCATTTTCCGGCTGGAAACAAATCGTAGTGCCTCGCTTGGTAACCGGCCGAATGCTTACTGTGGTCCCTGACCAATGGAGCCCGTATTGCTAACAAACAAGGTTGTTTCCGCGTTCCTGCGCACGATAGGATGACTTAGTTCAGTACAGATCCCTCTCGAATGACCGCCGATTTGTCGCAACGCCCGCGAGCCCCACGCGAACCCGGAACTTTGGAAAAAGAAGAGTCGCAACTTTGGCGCTGGATTTTAGCCTTCATGCTACTTCTGGCGGTAGCTCTGACCGTGTTGTTGTGGGAGAGACTGGACAACATCCCCTATCAACTTCGTGCAATCCCAATCGGTGTGCTGGTGCTGTCGACCCTGTTCGCGGTCTATGCCTATGGACGGCGACAGGAGGTCAGCGAACTGAAAGGGTTACTGCGTGGTCTGCAGGAACATGTGGGAGCCGCGCCGTCAGAGGAACAACTCGATCAGCTCAGCCAGGTCATCATGCGCTCGCAGCGCAATTTCAAGGAACTGATCGACTCTCTCGATGACCCGGCCTGCGCGGTATCGCTCGACGGAACGGTCCGCACGGTCAACCGACGCGTTGCCGAGTTGACGGGGCTTTCCTACTCCCAGTTGGTCGGAAGCAAGGCGTATGACTTGCTCGACGAACCCGCGCGCGAGGACGTGGAGCGCGGCCTGGGACGCTTCCTCGAGAAAAGGCGCTGGGCCGGCACCGTGAAGGTGCGTCTGAAGAACAGTGCGCGTCCCCTCTATTTTGACTGCGTACTGAACGGAATCCTGAAGGGCGATGAGGTTGTCGGGGCCAGCATTCTGGGGCGCGACGTCACTGAGCAGCGCGAGAAAGAACTCCGCTTTACTGAATTGTTCGAGACCTTGCAGGAGGGCGTTTACTTCAGCACACCTGAGGGACAGTTGCTCGATGCGAATCCAGCGCTAGTCAGCATGCTGGGATACATGGAGAGGAAGGATCTGTTATCGGTGGAACCGGCGGCGTTGAATTTCGATGCAGGGGCTCCGGTGCTGGGGCGAGCCGTAGACGACCGCGGAGGCGTGCGGACGCGCGAGATCAAACTGCGCAGGAAAGACGGCAAGGCGGCGATCTTCTTGGATTCGTCGCGTGCCGTTTGGGATACGGCGGGCAACATCATCCGCTACCAGGGAACCCTGGTCGATATCACGGAAAAGCGGAACATGGAGCGGCAACTGGCACAGCAGGAGGAGTTCCGGGGCCGCCTGTTGGAAAGCTTCCCTGACCTCATTCTCGTGGTCGATCGGGAGGAGCGCTACACATTTGTCAGCTCGCGGGCGCAGGCACTTCTGGGCTATCAGCCGGATGAAATGCTGGGAAAGAAGATCTCGGAGCTGGAAGATCATTCGCCAGATCTCGTGTCGTTGTACCGCACTCTGGCATCGGGCGAACAGGCATTCGGCGCCGCCGAATATGCGACCCGTCATCGCGATGGCAGTGGCCACACAATGCGCGCCTCCGGCAGCCAGCTGGTAGATGCCGATGGGCAGATCAGCGGCGTCATCTTTTCACTGCGTGATATCACTATCGAGCGCAAGCTGGAGCAGCAGATCGTGGAGAGCGAGCGACTGGCGGCGATGGGAGCGATGATCGGCGGCGTGGCGCATGAGCTGAACAATCCGCTGACCAGCATCCTGGGAGTGAGTGAACTGCTGCAGGACACGGAGACGAATGAAACCGCCCGCAAGCAACTCGGCATTCTGCAGCAGCAGGCGCGACGAGCGGCCGAGATTGTGCAGAACCTGACTTATTTCTCACGACCGCCCGCGCCGGGAAAAAGCCGGATCAGCCTTGCGGAGGTTGTCGAACGCACGCTCAACCTTCACGCGTACTCACTGCGCAAGAACAACATCACCGTGGACTTTCTGAAAGAGCCGGGGATGCCGTATGCCCTGGGCGATCCGCATCAGTTGATGCAGGTGTTTCTGAATTTGATTGTGAATGCGGAGCAAGCGATCCGCGAGGCGCGAGACAAAGGAACTCTCCGGATTCGAATTGGGAAAGGCGACGGCACACTCTGGGTGAGCTTTCAAGACGATGGACTGGGCATCTCGAAAGAAAATATAGCGAGCATTTTCGATCCGTTCTACACCACGAAGCGGCCGGGACGTGGTACTGGCCTAGGACTAAGCATCTGCAAATCAGTGATGAAGGAACACAACGGAACGGTGGAAGCAGCGAACTCTCCGGATGGCGGGGCGGTGTTTACGGTGACGCTGCCGCTGGCGGGAGCGCACTGATTCACTTATTTCGGGTACCACAACTTGCATGCTGGACCAGGAATAGTGAACAACAATTCCCGTGGAATATACCCATCCTTAATTTTGAGCTGCTGAACGGGCATGGATTCACGTGTTTCGATCTTCAGCCCTGAATCACAGTCCACCGCAGCCCGAGCGTAATACTCGAATCCTTTGGGCAGCGTAATTTCGCCTTGGCCATGCTCGACGCCAGGAGCCTCGTTTCCAATGACGCCCTGGTCGGGAAAACTTGGGTTGTGAAACAGGAGATTGCTCCAATCGGGAATTCCTCCGTCCTCAAAAGTAACTCTTACTCTTAGGGTCACCGTTTCGATGCGAGGCAAGCGAATGGATGGAAGTTCGACTGGCACCTCGCGGGTGACTAGCAAACGGGATGCTCGCGCCTCGTCTTGAGTGTCAGGGTAATAGAGTCCGGCAAATGGATGTCGGCCGTCCGGTGCGACGTGCTTCATGACAGCGAGGATATATTCACCGGGTTGAATGCGATCGAAGTGGTATCTGCCGAGCACGTCGGTCCAATCGCATATCTTTTCCCCTGAGACCTTGTTGGCGCTCTGGTCCGCCGGGATCAACTCGATCTCGATTCCTTTGAGTGGCGAGTGTGCATCGTCGATGACCGTTCCGTCAATACCCCCAGCTTTTCCTGAGGTTCGATCAGTTGATCTGGAGGTTCAACATGTAAAGGTCCGTCTTCGACCAAGACATCATCGCCGAAATACCGGCTTACTGACATCCTTGGATGTGGGGCACTCCTGAATAAGAGACATCCCGCTACAACAACAACCACGAGGTTAGCAGCGGCAGTATGCTTGTTTCGCACTCGGAACCTCGCCCCCGATGTTTAGACACCAACGAGGACTTCAACAGATCTAATGACCCGACCCTCACCTTTCGACCGCCATAGCCACAGCATTTCCCCCGCCGAGACACAGCGCGGCGACCCCTCTCTTCACATCCCGGCGGATCATTTCATAAATCAGCGTGACTAAGACACGAGCGCCACTCGCGCCGATCGGGTGGCCGATGGCAACCGCTCCGCCGTTTACGTTCACTTTCTCCGGATTCAGTTTCAGTTCGCGCATCACACCTAGCGCCTGCACCGAAAATGCCTCGTTGAGTTCGTAGAGGTCGACGTCTTCATTCTTCCAACCGGTTTTCTGCCAGATCTGCTGCACCGCTCCGACGGGGGCCATCATGACCCATTTGGGCTCGACGCCGCTGGTGGCTTGGGCAAGGATGCGAACGAGAGGCTTGGCTCCGAGTTCTTCCGCACGTTTCGCGCTGGTAACAACCACGGCCGCGGCGCCATCGTTCACTCCAGGAGCGTTGCCCGCGGTTACCGTTCCATCTTTTTTGAAGGCCGGCTTGAGAGCACGCAAGACTTCAATCGTGGTGTCTTCACGAGGGCTTTCGTCTTTGTCGAAGATCGTTGGCGGAGCACCTTTCTTCTTGGCAGGAATCTCGACAGGAACAATCTGCGATTTGAAGCGGCACTCTTTGATCGCTGCGACAGCTTTCCGGTGAGAATTCACTGCGAATTCATCCTGTTCTTCGCGGGTGATGCCGTACTTCTCGGCGACGTTCTCCCCGGTGATGCCCATATGGTAGTCGTTGTAGATATCCCAGAGGCCGTCGTGAACCATGGAATCGATCACTTGGGCGTTGCCGAGGCGATATCCTTTGCGCGCTTGCGGGAGAAGGTAGGGGGCGTTGGTCATGGACTCCATGCCGCCGGCAACAATGAGCGAACAGTTTCCCGTCTGCACCGCTTGTGCGGCGAGCGCAACAGATTTCAGTCCGGAGCCGCACACCTTGTTGATTGTCATGGCACCTGTCGCCGGAGAGAGTCCGCCGAAAATTGCAGCCTGTCGCGCGGGATTTTGTCCGAGTCCGGCGGAGACAACATTGCCCATGATGCACTCGTCGACTAGCGCAGGATCGAGACCTGCGCGCTTGACGGCTTCACGCACGACGATCGCCCCAAGTTGCGGTGCGGTGAAATCGGAAAGACTTCCCTGAAACTTTCCAACGGGAGTACGACAACCGGAGATGATGACAGCATCGTCAAAAGAGGCCATGGAACGGGCTCCTCACGAGGATTCGTTTCGACATTATAGATGAGTGAAGGTGGTTGTTGGCTTCAGGCGAAGAGCATAGTTCGATGTGGTTTCAACAATCGCCGCGACCTGCATGTGATGCGTTGCAATCGTTGACTACTCCGATCACGGATGATTCGTGGAGCCGGAGATCTCAGGTCGTCGAACGATTGTCGAAAAAAACAGTTGACTTTCGGCGAAGAAGTTCTCTCTTCGTGACTTTGGTGCCACGACTTGCGCGAGGTGATCATCATTTTTCTCTTGACTTCATTTTTCAATAACTCTATACATCAACTAGTTGCAGTAAAACACCACTGCACATTTCCATGAAGAATGGAAGGGAGAATAGGAACAATGGCAACCAAGAAAAAGGCAAAGAAGAAAAAGAAACACTAAGCAGGTTCAGTACGAAGTCAACAGGGGACGCTCAATGCGTCCCCTAAGTTTTTAGGGGGCAAGCAAGGCTGCGCCAACTGGCAGGAAATTCTTCAAAGAAGTTTCGGCACCAGCGTACAAGGGATCCTTCGCTTCGCTCAGGATTTCAGAAGCTCACGCCTTCGCGGCTGTGAGGCGTGGAATGCGTTTTTCTTTCTCGGGGCAGAGGCTTCGATAGGCGCAAAAGTTGCAGTGCTGCCCGGGATCAGGCTCGAACACTCCTTCAGCAATTCCCTTCGCTGTCTCCTCCACACGGATCCGAGCCGACAGCAATTGCACATCGGAGCGCAAAGTCATGACCGGAACGTTTTCTTGCAGGTTGTAGAAAATGAGAGCACCGATGGTGTAGTTCCACTTCTCCTTGGCAGCGATCGCGTAGAGCGACAACTGCAAACTCTCGTCCGCCGATTCCTGATCACGGGCCTTGCCCGTCTTGTAATCGATGATCGCAACGGTCCCATCGGGCCGCTGGTCGATGCGGTCGATGCGCCCGACTACGGTCGTCTCCCCGATCTTGATCTCGAACGATTCCTCCGTATGCAAAACCTGCGATGCGACGATGGAACGCGCTTTGGAGAGGAAGTCCTGCAGTTGGAGGATGCCCTGCACTTCGTAGAGTTCGTGCTGATACGCCTCCTGTATCTTGGCGCTGGCCAAGTCGATCCGGAAGAGTTCGATAACTTCTTCGTCACTCTTCGGCCGGCCGAGCCGAATGGAATCGAAATAGGTCTTGAGCACACGGTGAATCGCGGCGCCATACTGCATCGCCGCTGCAGGCTTGGCTGCAATCCGCCAATCGCGTTCCAATTTGAATTGGAGCCCGCAGCGCTGGTACGTCTCGACGGCCGACGCGCTAAGCCGCCTGTGCAGACCGTCTAAAACCGGTAACTCGAACCAGCGGGTCGTTTGTGATTCCTCGGGGTAAAGCGGCGATGCAGCGGCAGCAATATCGAAAACCGCCTGCGCACCGCTCGCTGGAACCGCGCGGAACCACGGGGTGACGGATTTGTTCTTTATCAACTCCCGAACATAGCCGGGAGGAGTCTTATCGATTTTTCCGGTCCCCTCGCGGGCGTAGATGCGGAGTGAATCGCGAGCGCGCGTCATCGCGACGTAAAACAGGCGACGCTCTTCCTGTTCGTGCAGCGTTTTGTCGTCTGCCTCGGTGAGTGAATCGGGATCGCGGAGTTCGCGCGGGAACGCAACCAGTGTCTCCTTATATGAGGATGGAAAAGATGGAGAGAGAGCGCGCAGAATGAACACGTGGGGGAACTCGAGTCCCTTGGCGCCATGGACCGTCATGAGGCGGACGGCGTTCTCGGTCTCATTAGACTGGAGTGGAATGACTCCGTTGGCCTCGCGGAAATACGAGAGGTAGTCCACCAGTTCTGCGAGATCCGCCGTTTTGTTGATCTTCTTCTTTTCCCACGCTTCGACGAAGTACAGGGCCGCTTGCAGAATGGGCGATGTGGCGTCGAGAGCGAACTCGCGAACCACGATGTCGAGTGCCGCACGTCCCTTGCACCGGCGGGCCTGAATCGTCTCGCGAACCAATCTTATCCGCGCCAAGACCTCTGCGCCGCCTTCCACGCGATCGAGCGCGGTGAATAGGGGAACGACCTGGGCGTCTCGATTATCGCGGGCGATGGCGCGCATTACCTGTCGCAACTGCTCAGGGTTGATATGAAAGCATGGTAGTCCTGCGACACGCATCAGGCTCACGTCATCCCCGCTCGAGACGACCATGTTGATGCAGGCAAACAGGTCGCGAGCCTCGGGAGTGTCGGAAATATCCATGCTCTCGATGACGAACGGGATGCCGGTTGAGGCAAGCTCTTGCACCAGATCATCGCGGTGCAGATGAGATCGATAGAGCACCCCGAAATCGAACCACTTGCACTTCCACTTGCGCCGCGCCTCTTGAAGGTAGCTGACGAGGTCGGGACCTTCCGTGCCCCTGTCCTTCAGAATGACCGCGATCACCGGTTCATTTGCGGGCTGAACTGCTGATTGCGTTGCCTGTTCGTCGCGCGCGGACTGCAATGGCGCTCGTTGATACGGGAAGGTACCTTTCTTGGCAGAGGCGGGAGGGTTCTCATTGATCACAGCAAAAGCAGTCTGCAAGATCGGAGTGGTGGAACGTCGGTTCTTGGCAAGGACAACGTGCTTGGCATGAGGAAAATTTCGATGAAAGAGTTCGAATGCTTCGCTCGATGCACCGCGGAATCGGTAGATGGACTGGTCGGGGTCCCCCACGGCAAACAGATTCCCCTCTGCTCCGGACAGGAGGGCAAGAATCTTGATTTGAGCGAAGTTCGCGTCCTGGAATTCGTCCGCCAGGATAAAGCGGGCGCCGCGGCGGGCTTCGGCCAGGACCGTGTTATCGCTCTCAAGCAGGGCGTATGCGCGCGTGATCATGTGGCTGAAGGTGCCCAGATTCTCGTCGGCGAGCCAGCTTTCCACGGTCGCAAAGACGCGCGCAATCTCTCGGCAGCGGTCCAGGACTTCTTCGTCTGTGAGAACATTTTTCGACTTCGCCACACGAGGAATCGGCACTTTGCCTTGTTCCAGACGCTCGACGTACGCCAAGTATTTCTCCGGCGTGACGAGCTCGTCGTGACAGCGGTTGACGAAATCGAGCAAGTCAATAAGGAATTGTCCGACGTTGGCGGCGCGGATGTAGTGTTCGAGATGCAGATCGCGGATGCGGCGGCGCAGATAGATCCAGAGGTCTTTCTCGTCGAGCACACCGAAATCCTTGCCAACCCGGTTCAGTAACTTCAGGCAGTAGTCGTGGAACGTCAGCGCCTGGACGGTTTTGCCTCCGAGCAACTTGCCTACGCGTTCCCGCATTTCCTCGGCGGCATTGACCGTATAGGTGAGGGCCAGGATCTCGTCGGTGCGGGCGTGACCTTCTCGCACGAGACGTTCGATGCGATGGGTCAGGACCGAAGTCTTCCCCGTGCCGGCGCCCGCCACGACCAGCATCGGCCCATCCACGTGCTCGATGGCCTGCCGCTGGCGTTCATCGGGAATAAAGGGAGTAGGGCGGGGGTTGGACTTCGACACTGGCATCGCGGCTCAGGATATCACCTGCAGGGATGAGGAAGCCTGTGCGGACCTGTGGCGGAGCTCTATCCGTTAAACTCCGACACGACAATTGCCGCCGCGGCAATTGCCGCGGTCTCCGCGCGAAGGATGGTCGGGCCGAGCGATGCAGCGATCCAGCTGTTGGAGTGGAAAACTTGAAGTTCGTCGCCGGTCCAGCCACCCTCGGGACCGATTGCCAAGAGTATTTCGTTGTCGATCGCTGCGGCCAGAGTGTCCTTTAGCTGGTTCTGTCGCTCGATTTCCGACAACACGATTTTCACGGGGCCTGAAAGACTTGCGGCTTCGCGTAACTTGATGGGATTGATTACTTCCGGTGGAACCGCGCGGCGCGATTGTTCGGCGGCCTGCAATGCGATTCTTCGCCAGCGTTCCACGCGCTTGACGGCAGCCGCGGCCAGATGAGCATCTGTGCGCTGAGCGATGATAGGGATGATCCGTGAGACGCCGAGTTCGGTGATCTTTTCAATCGCCCACTCCATGCGATCGAACTTGAAGATGGCGAGCAGCAACGTAACTTCGACTGCTGCATCTTCTGCGGGGGTCGCTTCAGCAAGGTCGAACTCGACCCGATGCTCACCGATGGCAACAATGCGCCCGCGATGAAGGACTCCGTTTGCCAGAATGTCGAACTCCTGCCCTTCGCAGGCGCGGAGAACGCGAGAAAGATGGTCGGCGTGCTCCCCGGTCAGTGCGGCACGGTTTCCAGAAACTTCGTCGGCAATCCATCGGCGGCGAGTCATGCGAGTACCGAGAATCCGCGCAGTTTCATTCTGAATTATTGGAAAATGTCTTTGACTTTGCCAAGCAGCGACCGCATCAGCGGCTGGTTATCGATCTTGGAGAGCGCGTCGAGTTCCTGCAGTAATTCCTTCTGTCGCTTGTTTAGCCTGCCCGGGATCTGCACACGGACTTCGACGTACAGGTCTCCCTTTCCGTGCCCATTCAGGACGGGAACGCCTTTGTTACGGATGCGGAATGTTGTACCGGGTTGGGTGCCTTCGGGAACTTTCAGGTTGTGCTCGCCTTCCATCGTGGGCACGCGAATCTCCGCACCCATCGCGGCCTGCGCGACAGAGATCGGGACCACGCAGTGCAGATCGTTTCCCTCGCGCGCAAAGAATGGATGCTCCTTCACGCGCAAGACAACATAAAGGTCGCCTGCCGGGCCGCCAAACTGTCCAACTTCTCCCGCGCCGGCAAAGCGAATGCGGGTCCCGTCCTCGACACCGGCGGGAATCTTTGCCTCTACGGTCCGCTCACGGAGCAGGCGTCCATCCCCTTTGCACTTCGAACACGGATCGGTAATCACACTGCCGGATCCCTGGCAGGTGGGGCAGGTGCGCGCAATACTGAAGAATCCCTGCTGATAACGCACTTGTCCGCGGCCATTGCACGAGCGGCAGGTTGTTGGACCTTTGCCCGGCGCAGCACCTGAGCCCCGGCATTCCTCACACGCCTCGTGGCGACGCACCTTGACCTGGGATTCGGTGCCGAAAAATGATTCCTCGAACTCGAGTGTCAAGTCTTCGCGCAGATCAGCACCTCGCTGCACGCGGCTGCGGCGGCGACCTCCGCCGCCAAACATGTCGCCGAATCCGAAGAACTCTCCGAAAATATCGCTGAAATCCTGGAAGACCGTGGGGTCGAAGCCCGCTCCCTGCGAACCAGCTCCGCCAAGACCCGCGTGACCGTAGCGATCATAGACTGAACGCTTCTCGGAGTCGGCGAGAACCGCATAGGCCTCGCTGACTTCCTTGAATTTCTCCTCCGCGTCCGGATTGTTCGGATTGCGGTCGGGATGGTATTGAAGCGCCAGCTTGCGATAGGCGGACTTCAGTTCCACCTCGGTCACTGTCCGGGAGACACCCAGCACTTCGTAATAATCGCGTTTTGCGTTCGTGGTCAAATCGATCCTTATATGGGACCTTGAAGCTCGGTTCCCTGATTACAGTCGTCTACCGATGGCCGATAGGTACCAAACGTCCAGGGATGCCCCTCAAGATCAACGGCATGATACTCGCGCGATCCGAAATCCGTATTGGTCGGAGGATACAGGATGTTCGCACCGGCCGCCTTGGCCCGCTGATAGTGTGCGTCCGGATCGTCAACGTAAACGGCGAGCATTTGCGTCGCGGACCCGAGCGCCCGGGGACTTGCGATCCCGTCATCCGGCCTCACTGAACCCACCATGATCAGGTTCTTGCCGAGCTTCAATTGCGCATGCCGGACGTAAGGACCTGACTCCGGCACAGAAAACACCTCAATGAAACCAAAAGCCGAACACAACCATTGGATCGCCGCGCGGGCGTCGCTGTAACGCAGGATTGGAAAGATCGTCTGCATTTGCGTCAGGCAGCGATTAATCGGCTCACTTTCCCGGATTCTTCGCGACCTTCACCATCGCAGGACGCAGTAGACGGTCCTTGAACTTGTACCCCCGCTGCCACTCCTCGACAACCTCATGATCTGCCGCATCGGAGGTTTCCACCATCTCAACCGCTTCGTGTACGTGCGGATCGAACTGCTCACCCTTGGCTGGAATGGGACGCACGCCAAGCTTCGTCAGGACATCCTGCAGCTGCTTGTAGATCAGCTCGACACCGGAGCGGAAATCGGCAGACTCAGATTTGGACTGCAGGGCGCGCTCGAAATTATCGACGACTGGCAGCAGAGTCTTGATTGTATCGGCCAGTGCGAAATCGCGGAAATCCTGCTGCTCCTTGGAGGCGCGACGGCGAGCATTTTCGAACTCAGCCTGCGCCCGCGCCAGGCGATCCAACAGCGAGTCCCGCTCGGCTTTGACCTTCTGGAGTTCCGCTTCGATCCCTATGGGTTGAGTAGGCGCGGCTGCGGCCTGAGTCATAGACGGCGAACTTTCGTCCCCGTCTCCCGCTGGGAGCTCGTGCTCCAGATCAAGACCTGCTACTTCTTCAGATTTTCCGTTTGATTTCCTCATAACAGCAAGTATTACTCCGATTCATTCAAGATCTTATCGAACAGGCGCGCGATGTAAGACACCGCGGTGATGGTGTGCTGATAATCCATACGCGTGGGGCCGATTACCGCCAGCGAACCCATGACTTCATTCCCGGCATGCGCCGGGGCGCCAATCAGCACGAAATTCTGCATCGAGGGCAACGTCTCATCGAGGCCGATGACCACCCGTACGGCCTCCTGCTTCACGTCAAGGTAGGCGCTCAGAAGCTGAACTACTTTCTCCTTCTCCTCGAGCGTCTTGAGCATCTCCTGTAAACGCTGGCGGTCTTGCTCGCCCGAGAGCAGGTTAGCAGCGCCTTCTACGAACACCATTTGCGACCCTTGCTCGGCGGCGAGCGCACCCTGTTTGTAGAGGGCTTCCAGTGAATTCATCAGCCGGTCGTACTCTCCGCGTTCCTTCTCGAGACGGCGCAACAGCTCCGAGCGCATGGCGTCCATCGTCCAGCCGCGAAAGTTTTCGTTGATATACCGCCCGGCCAAATCGAGGTCCGACTGCGGCAGATCCAGCCGCAGTACCCGATCGCGAACCAGACCGGAGCGTGTAACCAGCACGGCCAGCACTTTCTGATCGCCAAGGCGCGAAAAGTAGACATGCTCCAGCGCGTTTCTCGGTCCTGTAGTCGCTACCGTCACGCCCACATTTCGCGAGATCAACGAGAGCACATGCGATGTGCGTTCCATGAACTCCTGCACATCAGTGATACCCGCAAGAGAGTCGGAAATCATCGTCTCTTCCTGCGGAGCGAGACGTGCGCTCCCAGAAATCTGTTCGACATAATAGCGATAAGCAGATGTTGTCGGAACGCGGCCAGCCGAGGCGTGGGGCTGCTCCAGGAATCCAGCGTCGGACAAGTCGGCCATCACATTGCGGATGGAGGCGGGACTCAGCCCTTCACGATTGGAGCGCGCGAGCGTCCGCGATCCGACCGGCTCACCCGTCGAAATAAACGTCTCGACGATGGCGGTCAGGATTTCGCGTTCGCGGTTCCCAATATTCGGGTCAGCAGGCATGGATCTTTATATCAGTAGTTTCTCAAACCAAGCGGCCTGGGCCGAGGGGAGACACTGCTTCCAATTCATTCTAACTAACTATTTTAGATGCAGAAACTTAGGTTTTGAACCAAAGTTCTGATTCCGTTTGGATTCTAGGAACGGGGTGCGGGGGTGTCAAGCAAAGGGCGGTGCTGCGAACGCCCACGAAGGACTCTGAGGTTCACGAGGCAATGCTCAGGCTGCTATCCTTTATTGCTTTCTATGAAGGCTCGACCAGACATTGCGGTCGTCGGTGCCGGGGTATTTGGAGGATGGACTGCACTGCATTTGGCAGAGGGCGGCGCTCGTGTCACTCTCATCGATGCCTGGGGGCCCGGCAACTCCCGTTCGTCCTCGGGAGGGGAAACTCGCGTAATGCGCGGGACTTATGGGCCTGACCAGCCTTATACAGAGATGGCCGCTCGAGCGCTTAATCTCTGGGCCAAGTACGAAAGGAAGTGGAAGCGTCAGTTCCTGCATCGCAGCGGAGTGTTGTGGATGGCGGCCGGTCGGGATGATGCTTTTGAGCGCGGATCGGTAGCGATGCTGCGCGGGGCGAAGATTAAGTGTCAGGAACTATCCGTCGCACAGATGAAGAAGCGCTGGCCGCAGATCAATTTTGAAGGCATTGAGTGGGGAATTTTCGAGCCGGACTGCGGATACCTTGAGGCGCGAGAGAGTTGCGCGGCGGTAATGAAAGCTTTTCTCAATACCGGAGGAAATTACCGGCAGCTTGCAGTCTTGCGGCGGCGTGAGGCATTCCCGCGCAATAAACGAGGAATCGCCTTATCCGATGGATCGTACCTGACGGCAGATATTTACGTATTCGCTTGCGGACCATGGATGGGCCAGCTCTTTCCGGATGCGATTGGCGGTCGGATTCGATCCACGAAACAGGACGTATTCTTCTTCGGACCAGTGGGGCGCGAAAGCCTCTACTTCACTGACTCGCATCTGCCCGTGTGGGCAGACCACCGCGATCATTTCCTTTACGGGATTCCCGGAAGTGATCGTCGAGGATTCAAGGTCGCGGACGACACACGGGGCGAGGAATTCGATCCGACTGACGACGATCGTGTCGTAAGTCCGAAAACTCTGAAAAGAGTTCGTGAATATCTCGCTTTCCGCTTCCCTAGTTTGAAAGATGCCCCGCTGGTCGAGAGCCGCGTTTGTCAATACGAGCAGACACCCGACAGTCACTTCATTGTTGATCGACACCCCGAGCACGAAAACGTTTGGCTGCTTGGTGGCGGGTCGGGGCATGGATTCAAGCATGGGCCTGCCGTCGGCGAGATGATGGCTAAGTTGATTCTCAAAGACCGCGAGCCTGTTCCTTTGTGGAGATTGGAAAGATTCAGCAAGGCCAGACCACAGGGAAGCACAGGGTTAATCCGACTGTAATCCTCATGGTCCTCTGCAGGTGAAATGATCTACTGAATCTGGATCACGTTGCCAGGGGCGTTGGCTTTGATCTCTCCTACACGGTCCACGACCTTGCGGGCGAAGTCGTAAATTGACTTAGCGTGTGGAGAATTTTCTCCCTCGAGCACAACTGGTTTGCCGCCATCGCCTGACTTGCGGACTTCCGGATCCAGCGCGATGCTGCCGAGGAACGGCACGTCAAAGCGCTTTGCCATCAGTTCGGCGCCGCCGCGCGAGAAGATGTCGACTTCATGGGAGCAGTGCGGGCACACGAAGTAGCTCATGTTCTCAACCACCCCGGCGACGTCAACCTTCATCTGGCGGAACATTTCAATGGCTTTCCGTGCGTCCTGCAGCGAGACATCCGATGGCGTTGAGACCACCACCGCACCCGTGAGTGGCACCGTCTGTACCAAAGACAAAGCGACGTCTCCAGTACCCGGTGGCAGATCGACCACCATGTAATCGAGGTGTCCCCATTCCACCAGTCCCAAAAACTGGCGGATGATCTGATGCAGCATAGGCCCGCGCCAGATCACAGGCTTGTCGCCCGGATTGAGGAAACCGACAGAGATGACTTTCAGGCCGAAAGCTTCGATCGGCTCGATGCGGTTGTCCCCGACCATGCGTGGCTGCGAGTTTACCCCCAGCATCAGCGGGACGTTCGGGCCGTAAACGTCGGCGTCGAGCAGGCCGACCTTGTGTCCCATCTTGGCCAGCGCCACAGCTAGGTTCACCGATAGGGTGGTCTTGCCAACACCGCCTTTGCCTGACCCAACGGCAACGATGGTGTCGACTCCCGGCAAAGGTTGCGGCCCCGGCTGTTGCTGTCCGTGCTGATGCGGCATATGTGCGTTCAAAGGAATGCTCCTGATCCAATTTGCGGAGAGTAAATTCGGGAAGGTCCGCAGAACCTAGACCTTGATTATACAGGCGGGGAGACATTGTTTCCGTGCATGGGGAAACACGGGTTGGCTGTCTCGTTGCGAACTACAAAGAGCACGCTAGGCTCGATGGAGTTGATTGTGATGGGCTAAAGAGTAACTTTCATCGGCTTTCAGACCGGCAGGGACTTCAGAAATTGCCAGGAGCAAAGCAGGAACTCAGACTGTTTCTGCGAGAGGCCCCCAACTCGACGGCGGCAACACAAGTAGCTGAGATGCTGCGCGAGCCGCGCAGGTCACCGGATTCCACAACAAGGCTGAGTTGCCCCTTCGTCTTGGAATCGTCATTGACACCAGCGCGTCGGTGACCGGACGCTTCCGTTTCGAGCAGGACTCGGCTGTCGACTTTCTGCAGAAAGTAATGATTCCGCCCAACGATGAGGCATTCATCATTTGTGTCTCAAACTCCGTTCTCGTTGTGCAGGATTTCACGAATGAACAGCAATTGCTGGCAAACGCGGTGCATCAACTGGCACCCTCGGGTGGTACGGCCCTCTGGGATGCTGTTGCTTTCGCCGCCGATAAACTCGCCAGCCGTATCGAAGAACACCCCGGTCGCCAGGTTTCTCGTAGTCCTCAGCGATGGGCAGAATAACTCGAGCAGCATGACGCTGGAGCAGGCGATCGATCACGCACAGCGGAAAGAGGTCTTCGCGTATACGGTGAGTACGAGCGACGACGAGGATTCGAGCCTGAGTTCGTCGCTCGGCAGGCGTTCATTGCAATTGCTGGCCCGAGGCGACCGGCGGCGCCGCCTTTGCTCCGGGTTCGATTCACCGGCTGAACACCAGCTTCGGCGACCTGCAGCGCTTGATCCGCGGGCGCTATCTGATTACTTACAAGCCGGCCGAATTCAAGCGGGATGGGCAATACCGGACCATTGACATTCAGGCGGCAAAAGACGGGCAAAGGCTTCGCGTTTATGCTCGCAAGGGTTACTTCGCTACCGCACCGTTGCGGGCGATGACTGCAGGCGCGAGGCTCTCCTCTAATAGCCCTCTCCCTCCAGCCGGACTTTTCCTTTGAATATGCGGAACAGGAAGGTGAAATAACCCAAGGCCAGGATTGCGCCCAAGATCCACCAGGTGACACCGACACTAAGGCCGTGATGGCCTGCAGCAGTGTTGTAAATCGTCAGGTTCAGGGCCGGATCGGTGCTTGCTGGAAGAACGACGGGATAGAGCGCGAACGCTGCACCGACCAGCATGCCGACGATGTAGAGAGCCGAGGCAACGAAGGCCATCTTGCCACGTCTGGTTAAGATTCCGTGCATCATGACAGCTAACGAGCCGAAAACCAGCACCGGGATCACGAATCCGATGGCGTGATGCTTGTAGTTGTCGAGCACGCCGGGATGAATCGAGACCGTCGCGACCAGACCCACAGCCGTAAGGAGGAGTTGCACTGGCCAGGCGAACTTTGCCACGGTCAAGGCGCGGCGATGCAACTCGTCTTCAGTCTTTGTCGCCACATAGAGCGATCCGTGTGCGGTCAGAGTTACCAGCGCGATCACTCCGGTGAGCACCGTGTACCAGTCGAGGATGCCGTTGTTGACACCGCCGGTTCCAGAGTTGACGCGGAAATTGGTCCAGAGCGGCTCGAAGAAATATTCGTCGACACCCAGCGGAACCCCGCGCACGACGTTGCCGAGCGCTGCTCCGAAGAAGATACAGAGCAGGATGCTTGCCACGCAGAATATGACGTCGAAAAATCCGCGCCAGACGGGATTGTCCATGTGCGCGCGTAGTTCAATGCCGATACCGCGCAACATGAGCAGCCACAGAACCATCATTAGTGGCAGATAAAACCCGCTGAAGCTGGAGGCATAGAGTAGCGGGAAGGCGAAGTACAGCGTGCCTCCGGCGGCGAGCAGCCAGACTTCATTGCCGTCCCAAACGGGGCCGATGGCGCGCATGATCTTCTGGCGCTCGGCGGGTGTGCGCGCCGCGCCGAGGTAGATGACTCCCGCGCCCAGGTCGAAGCCGTCGAGAACAACGTAGGCGGCCACCATTACTGCGACGATCATGAACCAAAGTGTTTCCATTGCAATCCCTCGGGGTCCATTGTCCCGGACGTCTTCAAATGTTTTTCGCCGCGTGGACGACTGGCCTTGCGCGGCGGTCTAGTGTGCGGCCACTTCCGCTTCAGGCCCCGTCTCAATCTCACGTCGAACTAAAAACAAGAACAGTATCGACAGCACCGTATACATCCCCATGAATCCCAGCAGCGTGAAGATTCCGTTTCCTGCCGAGACTGTCTTGGAATATCCGTCGACGGTCCGCATCAGCTGATAAACCAGCCACGGCTGCCTCCCGATTTCGGCGGTGATCCAGCCCGCTGTATTTGCGATGTATGGGAATGGCAAGGCGAGCACAAGTATCCAGAGCATCCAGCGATTCTCAAAGAGCTTACCGCGCCATAGCAGGAACGCAGCGATCACCATGATGGCGATAAAGATCGTACCGAGTCCGACCATGATGTGATAGCTGAAGTAGAGCAACTCGATGCTTGTTGGCCATTGGTCTTCGGGGAAAGCGTTGAGACCCTTTACTTCAGCCTTCCACGCACGATAAGTCAGGAAGCTCAGCGCATTAGGGATGACCAACGGATTGTCGATCTTCTGTTGACTGACGTTGGGCTGCCCGATCACAACAAGATCCGCTCCCGGCTCGGTTGTGAAGAGGCCTTCCATCGCGGCCAGAGTGACGGGTTGGTGGTAGGCAATCAGGCGGCCTTGCCCGTCACCAGTAGGGAACAACTGCAAGACGCTGAAGATCAGGCCGGCAACGACTCCCACCCGCACGAAAACCCGCCCATACTCCTCAAACTTGCCCCACAAAAGGTAAAACGCGCCCACGGAGGCCATAACGAAAGCCCCGGTGATCACCGCACCACTCATATTGTGGGCGTATTGCCACCACGCCCAGGGATTCAGGACAAGTTCCCAGAAGCTGGCGAGTTGCACCGATCCGTCGGCCGCTTTCACGTAACCGACCGGGTGCTGCATCCACGCGTCGGTGGCAACGATGAAAAATCCCGAGAGCCACGAACCCAGAAAGACCGCTACAGCGGACCACCAGTGTCCGCGGGGACCAAGGCGCTTCTCGCCGTACAAGAAGAGACCGAGGAATGCCGATTCGAGGAAGAATGCGAACATCCCTTCCATACCAAGAGTCTGGCCGATTACGCCTCCGGCAAAGCGCGAGAAGTGGGACCAGTTGGTGCCGAACTGAAACTCCATCGGAATTCCGGTGACGACGCCCAAGACGAAGTTGATTCCAAAAATACGCGCCCAGAAGCGGGCGGCACGGTCATACGTTTCATCGTTCCGGCGGAGAGCGAGCGTCTTCAGTACGACAATCAGCGGCGCTAGCCCCATCGTAAGTTGTGGAAACAAATAGTGAAATGTGACGGTAAAGGCGAAATGCAGGCGATGAACTAAGAGGGCACTGTCCATGCGGAAATTCCTCGGTGACCGGACTAGGCTAATTATTTGCCCGAGGGCCCGATGTGATTCAAATCACAATTTTGCGCGGAAATCAGCGGACCCTGCGCCGTCGTTCCAATTCGGAACGGCGAATCTCGCGCCGTCGACCCGCGTCGTCGTAGCGGCGCTTCTGTTCATCTGTCTCTGGGATGACGGGAGGAACTTTCAAGCGACGCCCTTCTTTATCAACAGCGACAAACGTCAAATGCGCCGACGCGACATGCTGCGCCGTATCAGCCATATAGTTTTCGACATAGACCTTCACGCCGACTTCCATGGATGTCGTGAAGACGCGGTTAACCGACGACCGGAGGATCACGAGATCACCGACCCGAACCGGAACAAGAAAATCGATGTGATCCACCGAGGCTGTGACGACCGGAGTCCGCGAATGGCGATGTGCGGCCATGGCACCGGCGAGATCGATCCAGTGCATGAGGCGCCCACCGAGGAGAGCGCCCAGCGGATTAGCGTCATTGGGCAATACGATCTCAGCCATTTCTGACTGTGAATCCCGAACAGGGCGTGGAGTCAAGCTATCGTGGTGCATGTCGCTTTCTCAATTCTTTTTAAGATACGTCTCGAGATAACACTCGGCCATCCTCTGAATGCGGTGGTCGTCATGGCGCCTGAGCCATACCGACGACGAAACGTCGTATTCCAGTTCGCCGTTCTTGACTGGAAGATGCTGCTGCTCGCAAACGTAGACGAGGCGAAGGACGCGTGTCTGGGCGTCCGTGCCTCTACTGTTTCCGTGCGAATCCGGCGCGGAGACCGAGAATCGCACCGCGTCCCATTGCCGCTCGCGAGGAGCCCAGGAGCAACTGCTGACGTACCCGAGATTGCAGAAAGACTCGAGAGTATCCTGCGAGGGCGTCATTTCTTCATGGCCGGGAGCAGTGCAGTGGCCGCTCCACCCGCAGCCGAGGGGCAGTCTCGCTGGATGAGGCCAATTGCCGTTCTCCAGCTTGCTCAGTGGCATGAAGTATGGACAGGCCAAGAGGGGATCCTTGCTCGGAGATTTTCCGGGACTGGCTATTGTAATCAGAGATATGAGAGTTGCCAAAAAAAGGGATCAGGGGCAGGGACAAGGGGCAGGTGGAAGCACTCTGGCATCGAATCTCGCATTCCCGACCTCTGAGCTCTGGCCCCTGATCCCTGCCCCCTGTAATAATCTCAGATCATGGACCGTATTGCCGCGCTAAACGACATTCTGACCGAGAACCCGAAGGACGCATTTGCCCGCTATGGCCTCGCGATGGAGTATTCCAAACAGGGCGACTTTGATCGCGCGTTAGCAGAGTTCTCGATCCTGATCGAAAACCATCCGGACTACACGGCAGGATATTTCATGGCCGCGCAAACCCTGGCGCGTGCCGAACGAGCAGAAGAAGCTAAGAAAATGCTCGAGCACGGCATTGCATCGGCACGTCGGACCGGAAATCTTCACGCCCAGTCCGAGATGGAAGCGATGCTGGCTGAGCTGAGCTGATCGCAGATTTTAGATTTGCGACTACAGAGTTTTGCGGGGTTGATTCGCGATGATTTCAAAGTTAGTGCAGTCTGCATTCTGCAATCCAAAATGTACAACTCATTTCGCCATCCGGCCCATCGCCCACTCCACGACGCCGGGGAATAGTTGATAAAGCTTCACCGGAAAATGCATCGTCCAGGGGACGATGACTTCCCGTTTCTGCTTCCGATATCCCTGCAGCGTTGCGCGAGCAACGCGATCGGCGGGAATACCTCGGACCGAATTCGGCCGAACCTTCTTCAGTTCGCTGCCGCGCACCGCATTCTCGCCAAACGCCGTGCGGACATAACCCGGACAAACCGTGATCACGCGGATCCCATCTTTCTTCAGTTCCACTCCCGCCGCGTTCCCGAAGGCGTTGAGTGCGAACTTCGTCGCAGCGTAGGCCGCGTGGAACGGCAGAGGGATATGTCCCGCGACACTTGAGATGTTGATGATCGTACCGCCACCCTGCTGCCGCATGACAGGGATCACGGCCTGCATGCCCGAGATTGCGCCGAAGAGGTTCGTTTCGAACATGTCATGGCAGGCGGACATGTCCATTTCTGCAATGGAGTCGAGCAGGCCGTGTCCCGCATTGTTGATCCATATGTCAATGCGCTTGAAGTGATGCAAGGTAAGTGCGAGGACCCGGTCGATCTCCTCGGAGTGGCGGACGTCGCAGGAGAGTGCAACGGTTCGGTCCGGAAAACCAACACGAGCGCGGGCAGCTTCGGCGCGTGCCGTATCGCGCGAGAGCATGACAATACTTGAGCCCTCTGCGGCGAATACCTTGGAGATTGCCTCGCCGATGCCCATCGACGCTCCTGTAACTACTACGACTGTCCCGGCTAGTTCCATGTTCGCGTTGTAGTCGCGCAAGCGGGGCAAGTCAAGATGCGAAAGCAGCCAGTATCGTAGAATCAAACTGCAGGTTCACCCACGGATCGGAGACTCGTGCCGCTTCTTCCCTTGTTCCCGCTCGAAGTTGTTCTACTACCGGGCACTCCCTTGCCGCTGCACGTTTTCGAACCGAGATACAAAGAGATGATCGGCGAGTGTCTGGCTAACAACGCGCAATTTGGCGTGGTGCGGGCGGTTGAGGACGGAATTGCCGAGGTCGGATGCACGGCCGAGATTATTACGGTGACAAAGGAATATCCTGATGGCCGGATGGACTTGATTACCGAAGGACGCAAGCGGTTCGAAGTGCTCGAAGTTAATCAGGAACGATCATTCCTTCAGGCAGAAGTGTTGCTCGTGCCGGATGAGCCTGGAAGTTCGGCGCCTGAGGACCGGGCGAAAGCGGTACAGTTGCATCTGGAGATTCTCTCACTGGCGGGAGCGGTGCAGGACCTTTCCGCTGCCGACCAAAACCAGTTGTCGTTCTATCTGGCAGGCTCGCTGCCGCTCGACCTGGATTTCAAGCAGAAGTTGCTGGCCATGCGGTCGGAGGGGGAGCGCATTCAGGCAGTGACGGCTTATCTGGGGAACATCCTCCCGAAGTTAAAGCGCGCTGCAAAGGCACGAGAGAAAGCTGGCGGCAACGGCCACGCGCACTAGCGTTCACTTTGCCTTAAGACTCGCGAGAAGCTTTTGGAACTCGGGATCTTCTTTTAGCCCCTGGAGGCGCGGGTCTGATTGCAAGACCTCCGCATCTTTCAGTCCCCGCTTCACGGCTTCATGCACGTCTCTGATCGCCAGCTTTTTATTTCCCGCAGTTGCATGGGTTTCGGCGAGCAGGAGAGCGGGCCAGGGCCGATCCGTGACTTGTTTCATCAGATCAAAGTAGGTTTCGGCTTTCTCGAAATGCCGTTGTTCGAGTTCGCGCTGGCCACTCTCGATGGCTTGCGCCCAGATGCCTTCAAAGGTACGGCTGCTAATGAGCCGCGTCTTCTCATCCTTGGAGTGAGCTGCCTGATCGCGAAGGCCTCCAATGCGCTGATGAATCTCGAGACGCAAAGCGGCGGCATCAGGAGAAGATCCTTCGGCGTAGGCGTCGATAAGTGGAGAGATTTCGGCCTCAACTCTGGATTGATCGGCGATCTGCTCCATTTCGCTTGTCAACGCGGCCTTCAGCGCGGGAGATTGCTTCAGGGTTGCCAACTTCGCTGTGGCGGCGGTCACGTCTCTAAGACCAGAGAAATCTGAGGTCAAAGACCGATAGGCGTTAAATTGGGCGAGCGCATCTCTATTTTTCTCGGCGTCGTCGGCCTCGGCCTGCCGCTGCCGGAGTATTTGATCGATAAACGGCGCGTCTGGTGTGAGCGCTCCGGCCTGCATCGCTTTCAGGTTGATCCATTGCACCGCTTCTTCCATCACCGCTGATGGAGCCCACTGATGCGGACCAGCGAACACATGCACTCGGTAAGTCAGGCCGGCATCTTCGCGTCGACGGCGCACGGTCATGATTTCCGGCCAGTTGAAATCCTGATCACCGACGGCAAAGAAGTAGTGAAATGAATCTTTAAGCACCACCCTGCTGCTTGGATAGCCTGCGCCATGCGCGATGACTCCGGCAATCTGCCCCTCTGCACCGCTGAGTGCCATCGCACCCGCAACCCGCGCTCCTCCGGAAAATCCACTGGCATAGGAACGATGCTCGTCAATTGATAGACGCTGATGCGTATCGAGCCAGATGGAATTGACGGCTTTGGATTGGTCCCCGGAGAAATTCCGAGAGTTATTGGAACCGGCGAAGATGAATCCGTATTTTTCGGCTATGTCTTTGTAGAGTTTGATCGGCCGACCGCCACGCCCACCGGGGTCGAAGAAGTAAATGATGGGCCAGCGACGAGAAGGACGATAGGCCGAAGGAAGATAAAGCGCATAGCTCTGCGTCGCATCGGAACTGCAAACGACATTGCCGATTTGTCCCGGTACGAGCAGGTCCGGATTTTTCTCAGATTGGGAGTGACCTGCGAGGGTGGGCGCCATCGCTGCCCAGAATATGATCTGAATCCAGCGCTGGGTATGGAGTTTGGCTCTCAGTGTTCTCTCCATCTCTCGGGTTTGACGTCCAAACCTTGTCCGCGATAGCGGCGTATAATCCCCTCATTGTAGTTCGTGGGGGTTCTTTCATGAGTGTTCCGCGCACGCTGGGTGATCTGCGCCGCAGTTCCTTCTCCGAAGAGCGTTTGCGCACGCGCCGGGTCAGAGATGAACTCAGGGATAATCTCGTGGCACGTCTGCGCGAGAACGGAGACACCGCGGTGTTTCCCGGTATCGTTGGTTACGACGATACTGTGGTGCCACAGATCATCAATGCCATTCTTTCCAGACACCACTTTATTCTGCTGGGACTGCGGGGTCAGGCCAAAAGCCGCATCCTGCGCGCGTTAACCACGTTGCTCGATCCGCAAATGCCCTACATTGCGGGATGCGAGATTCACGACAATCCTTATGCGCCGATTTGCCGGCGCTGTCGCGACGAAGTAGCTCGGCTTGGTGACAATACGCCGATCGCCTATCTCACTCCCGATGATCGCTACGTGGAGAAGCTGGCTACGCCGGATGTAACGATTGCCGATCTGATTGGTGACATCGATCCGATCAAGGCGGCTCGCGGTGGACATGAACTGTCGAGCGAGTTAACCGTTCACTACGGCCTGCTGCCCCGTGCTAATCGCGGGATATTTGCTATCAACGAACTGCCGGACCTTGCCGGGAAGATTCAGGTCGGGCTGTTCAACATCATGCAGGAAGGCGACGTGCAGATTAAGGGATATCCGATTCGACTGCCGCTGGATATGGCGCTGGTGTTCAGTGCGAATCCGGAAGATTACACGGCACGCGGAAAGATCATTACGCCATTGAAAGACCGAATCGGGTCGGAGATTCGCACCCATTATCCGGCGACGGTAGAGGAAGGAATCGCGATCACGGCGCAGGAGGCATGGACGCGGCGCAACGGGCACGCGCTACATCTGCCGAATTACGTCCAGGAAGTGATTGAGCGCGTGGCATTCGCGGCGCGCGAGGACAAGAAGATCGACAAACGTTCGGGCGTAAGCCAGCGGTTACCGATCTCGGCGATGGAAAACGTTATTTCGAACGCTGAGCGCCGGGCGATCCGGAACAAGGAAAGGCTCGTGGTGCCGCGCATCAGCGACGTTTATGCGGCACTTCCGGCGATTACGGGCAAACTCGAGCTCGAATATGAAGGCGAGATGAAGGGCGCCGACCATGTGGGACGAGAACTGATCCGGTCGGCCATCGCCAAAACGTATGACGAGTACTACACCGGGGCCAATGTACAGCAGATCGTGCAATGGTTCGATCTGGGTGGCGAGATTCAGATGTCGGATTCAGTCTCAGCGTGTGAAGCGCTGGAGAAGTTGCGAGGTATTCAAGGCCTGATCGACAAACTCG
>Ga0335085_10001325_pt1 | contig 54283 bp, 52 predicted proteins | sample Lox_Sample_45_FD_206712 | JGI IMG/M metagenome (GOLD analysis project Ga0335085, IMG submission 206712) | Soil microbial communities from Loxahatchee National Wildlife Refuge, Florida, United States - Lox_Sample_4.5 | ecosystem: Environmental > Terrestrial > Soil > Wetlands | place: USA... | reverse complement strand
ACACTGCCGCGACCGCGTCCGCGGCCGGCGCCCGCGTCGTAAGCGAGGCGTCGGTGCTGCCCGAGGCCGGGCCGGGATCCGGCAAGGGCAACGCGATGTGGAAGTCGTTGTACGCGTGTGAGGGCGACGTGGTCTGCTGGGTCGACGCCGATCTGCGGAACTTCCGCGGCGAATACGTCGAACGGTTGTGCGCGCCGCTGCTCGGCGACACCGACACGATGTTCGTGAAGGCGTATTTCACTCGCACGTTCGAAGGCGCGCCGACCGGTGGCGGCCGCGTCACCGAGCTCGTCGCGCGTCCGCTGCTGTCATTGTTGTTCCCGAAGCTCGCGGACATCGTGCAGCCGCTCGGCGGCGAGTACGCGGCCCGCCGTAGCGCACTCGAGGTCGTGCCGTTCGTGGAGGGTTGGGGCGTCGAGCTCGGGCTGCTGGTCGACATCGTCGACCGGTTCGGACGCGACGCGGTCGCGCAGGTCGACCTCGACGCGCGTGAACATCGAAACCGTCCTCTCGACCAGCTCGGGCCACAGGCACTCGCGATCATCGCAACGGCCCTGCGGCGCGCGGGGCTCGTCCCCGAACAGACTGCGCCGTTCGTCGAGCTGCTGCGCGCGCGGCCCGACGGTTCTGTCGACGCGGAGCCGGTCGAGGTCCGCGAGCGCCCGCCGATCGTCACGGTGCCGGCGTACCGAGCGCGCTTCGGCCGGCCTCGATAGCCGCCTCCTCCACGAGGAGCGCGGTACGCGTGAACGTCTCGCTCGACTGCCACACGCGGTCGGTGAGCGTGAGGAGTTGCACGCTCGCGCGCCCGGAGAGCGCGTGGCGCGCGTCGTCGGTCGCCTGGCCGGCAACGATCGCCACGTTGCCGACGTCGAGTTCCTCCGCCCACGCGAGCACGCCTCCGACGACCTTGCCCGCCAGACTCGACGCGTCGAACTTCCCCTCGCCCGTAAGCGCGAGGGCGGCGCCCTCGAACGCGGATTCGAGACCGACGGCCTCGGCCACGACGTCGAACCCGGGCGCGAGGTCGGCGCCGATCGCGGCCAGGCCGCCCGCGAGCCCGCCCGCCGCGCCCGCGCCCGTGAGACGCGTCACGTCGACACCGGTGCGGGCGCGGTACTGATCCGCCAACGTGTGCAGGCGCCGCGTGAGCAACGCGACCTGCGCGCTGCTCGCACCCTTTTGCGGTCCGAACACTTCCGCCGCGTCGGCGAACGCGGTCTCGACGTCGCACGCGACCGTCACGTTCATTCCTTGCAGCGACCAACCGAGCGCTTCCACCGCGGCGAGACCGCCGTCGGTCGTCGCGCTCCCGCCGACTGCGACGATCACGTCGTTGAATCCCTGCGCCCGCACGGCCGCGATCAGCTCACCGGTGCCGCGCGTGCTCGCGCGCAGGGGATCGTTCTTCCCGTCGGTCAATGCAAGCCCGCTCGCCTGGGCCATTTCGACGACCGCGACGCCGCCCGTCAGCACGGCCCAGTGCGCGTCGACGGGTGTGCCGAGCGGACCGGTGACGCGCGCCGTCCGGCGCGAGCCGCCGCGCGCGGCGAGCAGGGTGTCGAGCGTTCCTTCGCCGCCGTCGGCGAGCGGGAGCTCCACCACGTCGTCGAACCCCGCCCGGCGCACACCCGCGGCCATGGCGGACGCGACCTCGGCTGCCCGCAGGCTTCCACGGAACTTGTCGGGACAGACGACCGCGCGCGGCACAGCGAATAGATTGGCCCCTGCCCGCCCTCCGCGTCGCCCCCGGGAGCCCCAGTTGCTCGAACGCGTGCCGCTGCTCGACAAGCATCTGGACGACTACGCCGAAATCGTCGAGCCCGGGGCCGTCGAACGCATCCACGCGCTGGCCGAACCGCTGCACGGCGCCCGGGTCCTGCATGTCAACGCCACCGCGTACGGGGGCGGTGTGGCCGAACTGCTCGCAACGCATGTTGCGCTCCTGCGCGACGTGGGTATCGATGCCGAATGGCACGTGATGCACGGGAGCGACGACTTCTTCGCGGTCACGAAGACCGTGCACAACGCGTTGCAGGGCGCCGAGGTCGAGTGGACCCAGCAGATGGAACACATCTATCTCGAGCGCGTTCTCGACAACGCGCTCCAACTCGAGGGCGAGTGGGACTTCGTCGTCATCCACGATCCGCAACCCGCCGCGATTCGGGACTACGCGCGCGGTCACGGCGTCGCGCCGGAGAGCACGAAGTGGATCTGGCGATGCCACATCGATCTCACCGACGCGAACCCGCAGGTCTTCGACTTCTTCCAACCGTTCGTCGAGCAGTACGACGCCTCGGTGTGGACGATGGAGCAGTTCGTTCCCGACTCGATGCCGAAGGACCGCGTCGTCGTCGCACCGCCCTGTATCGATCCGCTCTCGGTGAAGAACCTCGATCTGCCCGACCCGTTCATGCTCGAGATCGTGAAGCAGTACGGGGTTCGCCCGAACGATCCGCTCATGGTGCAGGTGAGCCGGTTCGATCCGTGGAAGGACCCGATCGGCGTGATCGAGGCCTACCGGATCGTGCAGCAGGAGTTCCCCGACCTACAGCTCGTGCTCGCCGGTTCGATGGCCACCGACGACCCCGAGGGATTCCACTTCTGGGAGCTGGCCGACGAGGCGCGCGCCGGCGACGAAAACGTCCATCTCCTGTCGAACATCCAGCAGGTCGGCAACGTGCAGATCAACGCGTTCCAACGTTCGGCCGACGTCGTGCTGCAGAAGTCGCTGCGCGAGGGCTTCGGCCTCACCGTGAGCGAAGGACTGTGGAAGGGGCGGCCCGTCGTCGGCGGCCGCTGCGGCGGCATCACGCTGCAGATCGAGGACGGCGTCAACGGCTATCTCGTCGACGACGTGGAAACCGCGGCGAAGCGCACCGCGGACCTGTTGCGATCACCGGAGCGGGCGCAAGAGATGGGCGCCTCGGGCCGAGAGCACGTGCGCCGAAATTTCCTGTCGACGCGCGAACTCGAGGACTGGCTGCGCCTCTTCGGCGAGCTGTAGCGACGGACGTCGACGCGTGATCGTCGTCTCGCACCGCGGTCCGTACCAGTTCGGACGCGGCGACAACGGGTTGCTCACCGCGCAGCAGGGCGCGGGCGGCATCGTCAGCGCGTTGTCGCCACTGCTCAAGACGCGTTCCGACACGATGTGGATCGCAGCGGCCATGTCCGACGAGGACCGCGAAGCGGGGCGCGCCGGCACGATCGCGCACCTCGACGTCAACGTGCGGCTCGTCGACCTCGACCCCGAACTACACCGCATGCACTACGAGGTCGTCGCCAACAGCGTCCTCTGGTTCCTGCACCACGGCATGTTCGACCGGGCGCGCCGGCCGCGTTTCGACCTGCGGTTCCGCGATGCGTGGGCCGCGTACGTCGCCGTCAACCAACGCTTCGCCGACGAGGTCGCCCAGAGCGCCGCGCGCGACGAGATCGTGCTGGTGCAGGACTACCAGCTCGCGCTCGTGGCGGGGCTGTTGCGGGCGCAGCGCTCCGACCTCCGAGTCGTGCACTTCACCCACACGCCGTTCGCCGCGCCCGACGACTTCTCGGTGCTCCCGACCGACGTCGGGGCTCATCTGTGCGAATCGCTTGCATCGGGACCGTCCGGTTTCCACACGAAACGTTGGGCCGATAACTACCGGCAGTCGGCGCGAGTCGTGCTCGGGCGACGCGCGAACGTCCCGGCACCCTTCGTCGCCAGCCTCGGTCCCGACGTCGACGCCCTCGAGACGATCGTGTCCTCGCCGGAGGCGCGCGCCGCGGGGACCGCGCTTGCGGACGCGGTCGGCGAACGGCTCGTCATCATGCGCAGCGACCGCATCGAACCCTCGAAGAACATCGTGCGCGGCTTCCTGGCGTTCGACCGGCTGCTCGAAGCACGACCCGGTCTGCGCGGTCGCGTGGTTTTCATCGCGATGGTGTACCCGTCCCGCCAAGGGCTCGCGGAGTACCTCGCGTACGAGAACGAAGTCGAGCAGGTGGTGGCGCGCGTGAACGACCGGTGGGCCACGCGCGACTGGTTGCCGATCGTGCTCGACGACCGCGACGACTACGCGCGTTCGATCGCCGGAATGCAGCGCTACGACGTCTTGCTCGTGAACGCGTTGCGCGATGGATTGAACCTCGTCGCCAAGGAAGGACCGGTGGTCAACCGCCGCGACGGGCTGCTGTGCCTCTCGCCGGAGACCGGCGCGTACGAGGAGTTGAAGTCGGCGTCGATCATGGTGCATCCGTACGACATCGAGCAATGTGCAGGAGCGCTCGACGACGCGCTCTCGACGCCCCTCGACGAACGGTCGGCGCGCGCATCGAAGTTGCGGGCGCTCGCGACAGAACGCTCACCGGCCGACTGGCTTGCCGATCTCGTCGGCCACGCGGACGAGTAGATCCAGGAGGCCCTGCGGTCCGTCGACGACAAGGTCGACCGCGTCCGCGAGCTCGGGCGGTGCCTCGTCGGTCGTGACGCCGACGCGGATCGCCTGCTGCAGTCGACCGTCGGCGAGCAGCCGACGCAGTTCGGCGAACGCCGGGAGATCGCCGTAGTCGTCGCCGGCGAACGCGGCGACGTCGAATCCGTCGACCAGCGCTCGGGTGGGGTCAGCCTTGTCGATGGCGATCGGGGGACGAAGTTCGACCGCGTACCGCGTATGCAGTTCGCCGAGACCGTGGCGCACGCTGACGTCGTGCGCGAGCGCGACGATCTCGTCCGCCAGCTCGGGCGCAGGCCGCCAGTGAAGCGTCACGCTGATGCCGGCCTTGGGCTCGACGAGATCGGGCGGAAGTTGCGACTCGAGCTCCGCAGTCGCGGCCGCGACCGCGACGAGGTACGGCTCCACCCGCGCGTCGACGACGTACTCGCCCCCGATCGAAGACTCCATGCCGTACAGACCGGCGTACCCGAGTCCGTCGATCGGCAGATGACGAGTCAGGTACGAGAGAGGACGGCCACTCACGATCGCCACCCGGCCGAGACCGGCGACGAGCCGTTCGATGACGTCGGGTACGCCCGGCAACGGCCGGGCGTCCTGCGCGTGCGGCACGAACGGCGCGAGCGATCCATCGAAGTCGACGAGCAGCGCGGTGCTCGACGGGCGCGCCGTCAACGCGGCCACCGTTGCGTCGACGTCGATCACGGTGGGACGCTACCCGGATGGACGCGAAGGCAGCCGCCCGATCGACCGTCGACCGTGAACGCGAGCGGCTCGTCGCGCTCAGCCATCGGATCCACGCCCATCCGGAACTGAAGTTCGAAGAGGTGCAGTCGAGCGCGTGGACGGCGGGCGCGCTGTCCGACACGGGCTATCCGGTCGATACCGGCATCTGCGACCTTCCGACCGCGTTCTCCTGCCGCATCGGCGATGGGCCGCTACACGTCGCGATCTGCGCCGAGTACGACGCGCTACCGGTGATCGGTCACGCGTGCGGGCACAACATCATCGCTGCAATGGCGGTCGGCGCCGGCCTCGCGCTGGCGCCGCTCGCCGACGACCTCGGGATCACCGTGTCTGTCATCGGCACGCCTGCGGAAGAGGGTGGGGGCGGCAAGATCCTGATGCTCGAGCGCGGCGCGTTCGCCGGCGTACACACCGCGCTGATGGTGCACCCGACGCCGACGGAAGACCTCTACCCGCGCGTGAGCGCGGTCGCGCACATGCACATCGAGTACCACGGTCGCGAATCGCACGCCGCGATCGCGCCCGAGCTTGGCGTCAACGCGGCCGACGCGTTCACGGTCGCGCAGGTGGCGATCGGTCTGCTCCGCCAGCACCTGCGACCCTTCGACCAGGTGCACGGCATCATCACGCACGGCGGCGACGCGACGAACGTCGTCCCGGCGCGCACCGAGGGCACTTGGATGGCCCGCTCGAAGACGATGGACGATCTCGGTGTGCTCGTGCCCCGCGTACACCACTGTTTCGAGGCCGGAGCGGTCGCGACCGGCGCCGCCCTCGAGATCACCGACGTCTGCCCTTCCTACGCCCAGATGGAACACGACCACGACCTCGCCGAGCTCTACCGGGAGAACGCCCGCGCGCTCGGCCGGCCGGCGTCACAGGACGGCACGGCGACGTTCTCGACCGACATGGGCAACGTCTCGCTGGCCATGCCGTCGATCCATCCGTGTATCGGCATCGACACCGACGGCGCGGTCAACCATCAACCCGAATTCGCGCGCGCCGCGATCAATGCATCGGCCGACCGGGCCGTTGCCGAAGGCGCCCTCGCGATGGCGTTCACCGTGATCGATGCCGCGCAAGGACCGACGCGCGACCGGTTGCTCGCGGCAAGTGCCGGCGGTTAGGCGCCGACGACCACTACGCAGTCGACGTCGGACGAGAACGGCGGGGGCGGCGACGCGAAGTCGACCACCTTCGCGCCCTGCAACGGCGCCTGTTGCGAAAGCGCGACCTTCTCGCGGTCGAAGCCCGGCTTGCACATCAAGGTGTTACCGGTCTGGTGGTGTCCGCTCCACGTGTTCGCCTGCGGCTGGTTCGTGTAACCGACCTGTTGCAGTTGCGTACGCATGGTCGCCGCGGCACCGGTCGGCGCGCCGCCGTTCAACACGATCACGCGCAACTGGTCGGGCGTCTTCATCGGTGTCGTCGGCACGCTGCTCGTGGTCGTCGTCGACACCGGGTGCGTCGTGGTGGTCGTCGCCGCGTGCTTCGCGGTCGTCGTCGGCGAGCCCGCCTTGCTCGTGTCGACACGCTGCAGCAGGAACACGCCGACAATCACGGCGAGACCGATCAGCAATGCACCCTTGACTGCGGACGCGCCCGCACCGCGCGCGAGGCCGCCGCCCGATGGCCGGCTCATGTCCTCATTCTGCCCGGTGGTCGGCCCGTCCGCGCTCACCTGGTGCCGGGGTCGGCGCGCCGGCCTTCGATGCGATCACGACGAGCCTGTTCGCGTCGCTTTCGCAGACGCAGAACCGTCAGCGCGTCGTACGCCATCGCCTCCGGGCGATCGATCAAGCTGTGCAATGCCCGGTAGTAGCTGCTCGCCGACATGTCGAAGCGCGCGCGGATGCCCGCATCCTTCCGAGTGCCGAGCTGCCACCACGAGCGCTCGAAGTCGATCAGCGCCCGCTCGTGCGCGTTCAGCGAAGTTGCACTCATTGGGCCACGATCCTGCTCGCTCCGCGAGCCAAATACAAGCATCCCCGATCCCGGCCGCCGGACCGGCGTCGTGACAACGGGATCTACTGCGTCGGATGCGTCGCCTTCACCGAACGCCTTGTCGATTCAGCCGCACCCCGGTGTTCATTGCGTTTCGCTGTGAAGCTCGCGTCACGCGAGATGCGCACGATCGCTTCCGCACGGGATGTGACCGACGTCTTCTGGAAGATCGACTTGAGGTGCGTCTTCACGGTGTTCTCACTGACCCACAGCGCGTTCGCGATGTCGCGGTTGCGGAGTCCCTGCGCGAGGAAGATCGCTACTTCGCTCTCGCGCAGCGTGAAGCCCATGTCGTGTCCCGGCCACGGCTGGTGCGCCGACCGGCCGAAGTGCGTGCTGACGACTTCCTCGTCGCGCGCGAGCAGCTCGATCGCCTCGACGAGCGCCGCGGCGGACATCGACTTCGCGAGCAGCCCCTTGGCGCCCGCAGCCTTGGCCGCGGCGAAACGCTCCGGCGTGAACGACCACGTGTACACGGCGACGGCTCGCACGTTCGGGTCGCGCGCGAGGCTCGAGATCCGATCGAGGCCGAGCCGCGGATGGCCGTACGTGTCGAACAGCGCGACGTCGACCGCGCGATCGGGGTTCCGTTCGACGTCGATCTCGACAACTTCGATCCGGTCGCGGAACGGTCGCAGCATCGACTCGACACCGCGCAGGACGATCTCGTAGTCGTTGACGAGTGCGACTCGCGTCCGCAGCGCGGGCGCACCTTCGACTTCGCTCATCACGACCCCCGCGGCCACCGGCCGCGTCATCCTCGCTCTTCGGGGACGATCGCGCGCCCGGACCGTACCAGGACGATTCCCCGACGACAGCAGACGGAAACCGGCCTCAGGTTCGGGCCGCGGCCGGCATGACGAGCACCGCGGCGCCGTTGACGCGGTCGTGAGCGAGGTCGCGCAACGCGGCGTCGGCTTGCTCGAAGGGGTACGGGACCGCCTCGACGTGGATGCCGATCCGCTCCGCGGTCGCGAGCAGGGCCACGCCGTCATCACGCGCGTTCGCGGTGACGCTGCGCAGCGTCCTTTCTTCGAAGAGATGCCGTTCGTATTCGAGCGACGGGATGTCCGTGAGATGGATGCCCGCGATCGCAAGCGTGCCACCCCGGTCGAGCGCCTCGAGCGCGACCGGCACCAGCGTGCCCACGGGGGCGAACAACAGTGCGGCGTCGAGCGGTTCCGGCGGTGCGGCCGCGGCTTCGCCGGCGCTGGCGGCGCCGAGGCGGAGCGCAAGGGCGCGGGCGTCGGCGGCCCGGGTCAGCACATGGACGCGCAGACCTTCGGCCAAGGCAACCTGGGCGACGAGGTGCGCGGAACCGCCGAATCCGTAGATCCCGAGGCGCCCGCCCGGAGGGCAGTCCGCCCGGCGCAGGGCGCGGTACCCGATGATTCCTGCACAGAGCAACGGCGCGACCGCGATGTCGTCGAACACCGGCGGGAGCTCGTATACATACGCCTCGTCGGCGATCGCGTATTCGGCGTATCCGCCGTCGACGTCCCAACCCGTGAACGCCGGCGCGACGCACAAGTTCTCCCGGCCGGTCGTGCAGAACCGGCATACGCCACACGTGTGCGCGAGCCACGGGACACCGACCCGCTCACCCGGCACGAACCGGTCGGCCCCGGCCCCGCGCTCGTCGACGATGCCGACGATCTCGTGGCCGGGCGTGACGTTCCGTCGCCGGGGCGGGAGATCGCCCTCGGCGAGATGGAGGTCGGTGCGGCACACGCCGCACGTGTGCACGCGTACGCGGATCTGGCCGGCGCCGGGTTCGGGAATCGGACGCTCGACGAGCTTCAGCGGCCGCGAATCGATCGGGCTCGGCGTGTCGACCACCCACGCGCGCATCGTCTCCGTCGTCATCCGCATCCTCCTTCGTGTCACGTCTTCGATCCGCATGCGCGTTCCGGTCGCCACCATCGTGCCCCGGACGCGGGCCGCGTACGCCGAACGCGTGGCGGCAGGTGCGGGGTGAGTCTCGTCCTGTTTCGCAGTCGGGCGTTGTTCCGCGCTCGTCGCGCGAGGAGTGTGGGAGGCTGAAGCCTTGGCCCGGACGCAGGTCGTCACCATCCTCTTCTGCGATCTCGTCTCGTCGACCGAGAGGCGGGCGCGACTCGGCGACGATGCCTACGACGAATTCTCCGCAGGGCTGTTCATCGTTCTGCGAACCGCTATTGCGACACACGGCGGTCGGGAGGTGAGCAACGCGGGCGACGGCATGATGATCGTCTTCACCGAGAGTGCGGCCGATGCGATCTCCTGTGCGATGGAGATGCATCGGGAAGCCGCGGCTCTCGACGCCTCCGATCCACCGTTGCTCCGGGCCGGTATCAGCTGCGGCGAGGTCGCTCAGGACGGCGAGAACTATTCGGGCATGCCGATCGTCGAGGCCGCGCGGCTTCAATCAGCCGCGGCGCCCGGGCAGACGCTCGCAAACGCGGTCGTGCGAACGCTGGTCGGCAATCGGCGCGCGATCCGGTTCCGGGACGCGGGCCGCATCCTGTTGAAGGGGATCCCCGCACCGCTCGAAACAGTCGAAGTAGTCGATGACGACGTCCTCGATCTCGAAACGCAGCCCGGTCCGGCGGCAATCACACCGGCAGCACCGCGGCGCTCGCGAACCTGGCTCGTCGTCGCGGCGGTCGCGGTCGGCGCGATCGCGGTACTCGCCGTCGTCGTCGCAATCAGTCGCAGCTCACATCACAAGACCGCCGACGCGGCGCCGCCCGGACAAGGCGTTCCTGCTCCGGTCGGGTACACGCCCACGTTCGACAAGGCCAAGTGCCCGAGCGACGTGAGAGCCGACACCCCGCAGGCGACGTGCGGATATCTCGTCGTGCCCCAGGATCGGGCGAAGCCGAGCGGTGCGAAGGTCCGTCTCCTCGTGTCCGAAGCGCCGTCCCGCACGCCCGTCGCTGCGAACACGCCACCGAACATCGACGTGTGTGGGTGCAACGATCTCGCAACGTCTCTCGCGCGCGACCACGCGACGTTGATCCAGATCGGAGGACGCGGCTTCCTCAACAGCAACCCGGCCTTGACTTGTCCGGAAATGCTCGCGGTGACGCGCCCGGCTCTGGCGCGGCCGAGCGAGGATCCGACGGTGACTCGGAACGAGGTGCGCGCGCTCGCGAACTGCCATGCCCGGCTCGAACGCAGCGGCGTCGACCTGTCGCAGTACAACTGGGTGGCGGGAACGCAGGACGTGCTCGACCTCATGACGGCTCTGCACATCGACAAGGCCGACTTCACCGGCTCCGGCGCGACAAGCAGCCTCATCTGGGGCGTCGTGCGCCGTGCGCCCGCGGCGGTGCGGAGCCTGACGCTCGACAACCCGCAGCCGCCCGGCGCGACGTTCATGAGTGATTCGATCGCGGATCTCTCGGGAGCGTTCGACCGCTACGTCGCGCAGTGCCGCGCCGACACGGAGTGTGCCAAGAGCTATCCCGATCTCCCGAGCGAATACCGGCGCGTGTACGAGAAGTACGCCGCCCATCCCTTGCTCGTCTCCGCGCCGGATCCGGACGACAGCAATGCGCCGCCCGTACCCGTCCTGCTCGACGGTCCGCGCGTCGCCGAGGCATTGGACGCGGCATTGAGTGATCCGTCGAGCTACGGGCTCATTCCGGCCGCGATAGCGGAACCCACCGCCGCACCGCTGATCGCGAGCCAGGTGCTGGAGGACGACTACTACGCGTGGCATGCCAACTCGCCCTGGGGTGCGCTCGCGTCGTACTACTGCTCCTACGACATCCACACGTTCAACCCGGCGGCGATCGCGCTCGCGGCGAGAACATCCCCCGAGTTCGACGCCAGAATCAACGAACGTTGGTCGGCGTGGTGTCGGGCGTGGCCGGTCCCGGACGTCAGCGACGAAGTATCCGCCGACGTCGCGAGCCCGATACCGGCGCTGCTGTTCCGGGGTGACCTGTCACCGGAGGGAAGCAGCGACTGGATCAACGCGGTGCAGAGCCGGCTGTCGAATTCCCAGAGCGCACTTTTCCCGACCTTGGGCGGCGGACTCGTCTCACAGGGCCCGCCGTGCCTTTCCGCAATGCGACGAACGTTTCTCGCCGATCCGGGCGCCGACCTGCACACCGCGGCATGCGCGAGCCGTAGCCCGAAGATCACTTTCCAGGCGCCATCGTCCTAGAACATGCACGAGCGTTGCTGCGCGCGCGTCGCCGATGCTGCTGCTACGTTCGCCGCTTCGTCCGACATGTGGGGGCTCGATGGTTGGTCGGAAGATTCGGTGGGTCGTCGCCATCGTGCTCGCGTGCGCCGTGCTCGCGGGTGCTCCCGGTCGAGACGCGCGGGCGCTCGGCCCCGTGTTGGTCTTGACGCGTCCGTCGACGCCGGCATTCGCGCCGAGTTGGGCGAACACCGCAATCAAGCAGGACGCGCCCGACCCCGACGTCGTCCGCTTCGGCACCACCTACTTCGCGTACACGACGGGCACTGTCTGGGGGAACCACATCGGCGTTCTCCGTTCGTCGTCACCCAACCGGGGCTACAACACGATTACCGGCAACTCCTTCGGTTCGTCGGCGTTCCCCGCGGGCCAGGTCGTGCATTGGCAGGTAGCGAACACCCAGCACGCGCCCGGCGTGTTTCAAGCGTCGCCCGGCCACTACGTCATGTACTACGACGCGCAGACCGCGGCTGGGCACGGCGGTCGCTACTGCCTGTCGGTCGCGACCGCGACCAACCCCGCCGGACCGTTCATCGATCGGACGACCAGCCCGTGGCTGTGTCGCGACGCCGACTGCGGGACAATCGATCCGAGTCCGCTCGCGTCGGGCGGCCAGAAGTGGCTCTACTTCAAGACGTACGACGACGCCTGCCGATCCACGCAACCGGCGCAGATCTTCGCCGTACACCTGAGTGCGGACGGCCTCACGCCGATCGGCGCGCCGGTCCTGGTGCTGTCGCAACGGAATCTGTCCAGCCCGTTCGAGACCGTCGAGAACCCGCAGATGATCCAGGTCGGTTCGGCGTTCATGCTGCAGTTCTCGCGGGGGCAGTGGAACTCGAGCTCCTACCGGATCGGCTACGCGGTGTGCGCGTCGGTTATCGGTCCGTGCACCGAAGCCGGCGCGCTCCTGACGTCGTACGGAAACGTGCTGGGTCCGGGCGGATCGACGGTCTTCAGCGACGCGACCGGCCGGTCGTGGCTCGCGTACCAGGGCTGGAACGGCGCACCGGGCTGCACTGCGTACAACGGGACCTCGTGCGCGCGGAAGCTCTACGTCGCGTCACTGCAATTGAAACCGACACCCGTGCAGGTGCCGTGCCATGCCGTCAGTCCGGTACGGGGGTATCGCTTCGTCGCATCGGACGGTGGGGTCTTCGCGTTCGGCAACGAGGAATTCTGCGGAAGCGCGGGATCGATCTCCCTTGGCGGCCCGATCGTCGGGATGGCTGCAACACCCGATCGCGGTGGCTATTGGCTGGCCGCAACCGACGGGGAAGTTTGCGCGTTCGGTGACGCGAACTTCCACGGCTGTACCGACCCACGCGTCTTGCAGAAGCCCATCGTCGGCGTAGCGTCGACGCGCACCGGAAAGGGCTACTGGCTGGTCGCGGCCGACGGCGGGATCTTCTCGTTCGGTGACGCTCGCTTCCACGGATCGACAGGTGCGATTCACCTGAACCAACGCATCGTCGGCATGGCCGCGACGCCGTCGGGGAACGGGTACTGGTTCGTCGCAGCCGACGGCGGCATCTTCGCCTTCGGCGACGCGCGCTTCTACGGATCGACGGGCGCAATGCACCTGAACCAACCGATCGTCGGCATGGCGCCGACTCGAACGGGCCGGGGTTACTGGTTCGTCGCAGCCGACGGCGGCATCTTCGCCTTCGGCGACGCGCGCTTCTACGGATCGACCGGTGCAATCCATTTGAACCAACCGATCGTCGGCATGGCGGCCACGCCGTCGGGGAAGGGCTACTGGTTCGTCGCAGCCGACGGCGGCATCTTCGCTTTCGGCGACGCGCGCTTCTACGGGTCGACTCCTGCCCTCAAGCCGGGCCGGCGAATTGTGGGCATGAGCTAGACGAGAGCCGGGTGTCGGGATCGAACCGACGACCTGCTGATTACAAATCAGCTGCTCTGCCGACTGAGCTAACCCGGCGGGGGACGGCGCGTATTTTGGCGCGGAAAACGTTCGCCCCGTTCCTGATGGCGAATGTTACGTCTGCCGCGGCCCATCGCGTCATGCTCGAAACCCGGTCTGCTGCCGTCGTGGCATCCGCCGTGGGTGCGGGCGCGCTGGTGAGGCGTTCGCCACGACGGCGGCGTTCGATGCGGCAGCTCGCGAAAGCGTCGGCCCCTGATCGCGCCGACGACGACACGGCGACCGCGTTGGTGCGGAGGCGTCTCTGCGCCGGTGGCAGGCCGCGAAGGCCGTTCGCCGCGAAGGCTGCGTACGCGACCACTCTGTTTAGGTTCCGATAGGTGGGTTCCGGCTGCTGTCCCGTTCGTGTTGCGGCTGCCGTCAAGACGCAGGGCCGTCGGTCGGCGCGAATCATCTTCTCGGGGTGGGGTGACTGCCTGTATCTCCCGACTTCTGGCTCGTAGGGCGGACTGCAAGTCGATTGCAAGTGGTCGAGCGCAGGCTGGCAGTGGAGAGAGCACGATCGCTGGGAGGCTCGGCATGAATTCGTTGGTGGGTGTGCGCGTGCGACCGAAGTATCTCGTGGCGCTGGGAGCTGCGATCGTGTGTTCGCTCGGGGTGGCTGCTTCGTTCGGCGGCGCGGCGGGCGCGGTGACGACCACCGTGAACGTGACGAACAACCACGACTCGGGACCGGGCTCGTTGCGCGACGCGCTCGTGGCCGCGACCGGTACGACGATCGTGAACGTCTCCGCAGGTCTCGGCACGATCACGCTTGCGAGCCCAATCGTGTTTCCGAACGCAGACTCGACCACGGTGACATTGCACGGCAACGGCATCACGATCAACGCGAACGGCAATCCCTCGGCGCTGGTTTCGAACAGTTCATCGTTCAGCTTCGATGACTTCACGCTCACCGGTGTCGGCGGCAGTAGCGCGAACACTTCCGCGGCAGGTATCGAAGCCTTCGACGGCGCACTCGCCGTGTCGAACTGCAGCCTGCACGGGAACGCGATCCACGCGAGCGGACATGACGCCGGAGCAGTCTTGAGTGAGGGCGGACCGCTTACGGTCTCGTCATGCTCGTTCAGCGGCAACTCTGCCCGTACTGACGGCGAAAGCGGCGACGCGGGCGTCGTCGTGTCCGAGGGTTCGGCGCTGAACCTGTCGGGTTGCACCGTCACCGGGAATCACACCGTCGGCGCCGGAGATGGGGCGACGATCCTCAGCGAAGGCGGAGCGCTCGTCGTGTCCACCTGCAAGGTCACCCACAACACCGTCAGCGCTGGCGGCGACGTGGGCGGCGGCGCGGACTCCGAAGGCGCGGGTACGACCTTCCGCGACGTGACCGACACGTGCAACGCCGCGACGAGCAACGGTGGCGACGCCGCAGGCGGGCTGCTCAACGAGGGTGGCAGCGCGACGATCAGCGGCTCAACGATCGTCGGGAACACGGCATCGTCGTCTGGCGACGGGACCGTCAAGAACCAGATCAACAGTCGCGACACAACACCCGCAATCAGCGGCTCGACCGTCTCTGACGACACGAGCACCTGCACCACGACGACAACCACGACGACCACGGTTCGGGTGCAGCCAGAGGCCACGACCACGACGACCGTCGCGCCGGTGGCAGTGGCGCCGGCAGCAGTCCCGGTCGTCGCTGAACCCGCGACTGCGGGCTGATCGGTCGATCCATGCGGCCGGGAGCCCGCGCAACTCAACGGCAGGCCTCGACAACCCTCGGCTGGAAGACACCATCACAAGCACTCGACGAAGTGTTGCGGTGACCGCCTGAACTGGCAGCCGCTATGCGCTTGCCTGACGGCACGCGATCGGGCAACTCCTCGGCACCTCTGACACACTCTGCTCCGTGAACGATGCGTCCCGGACGATCGGCCGCCGCGTTGTCGTCGCAGGGATGACGGGATCGGGAAAGAGCACGTTCGCACGTGCGCTCGCGACGAGGACTGGCTTGCCGCTGATCTATCTCGACCTGCACTACTGGAGGCCCGGCTGGGTGCCGCCGTCCGACGACGAGTGGCGGGAACTACAACGCACTCTCGTCGCTGGCGAGACTTGGATCATCGAGGGCAACTACAACGAGACACTTCCGCTCAGGCTCGAACGCGCGGAAGCGGTCGTCTACCTCGACACTCCCTGGTGGTTGTGCGCGAGTCGTGCGTTTGCGCGAGGGCTTCGCAAACCCGGAGGCGAGATGCCCGAGGGTTGCGAGGACTCGCGCAACCGCCGCCGGCGCGACGAGTGGGGCGCCGTTCGGAAGATTTGGCGTCGCCGCCGATCAGACCCCGAGCGAGCACGCTCCGAGATCTCGCGGCACGGGGCGCACACGACCGTGCATGTGCTGCGATCGCGGCGCGAGGCGAGGGAGCTCCTCGGCACCGTCTGCGGCGGGAGAGCATGACCGTGAACCCCACCCACTTCGTCGCCTGCGAACGCCATAGCTGCCGGTCGGCACTGGATGGAACGTACATCAGCGGTACCGTTTCGGCTGTGAGTCGAGGATCTGTGGGCAGGATCTTGGCGATCGCCGCGTGCGTCGCAGTAGCCCTCTCGATTTACGTGGTCGCCGCCGTCCTTTTCGCGATCATCCTGTTCGGCCTCCGACTGTCTCCGCCAACCTTCGGCGTTCTCCAAGTCGGGATCCTCGTCGTCCTCGTTGTTGGCGAGTTCGCATTTCGCGGTCCCTGGGCCGCGGTTGATCTTGTCGTCTTCCTTGTTGTGTGCTGCCTCATGGTCGTGCTGAGTCGGCGGCGTCCTTCTCCCGCCGGGGCATAACGCCATAACTCCCAATCGGCTCGTGCGTCATCGGCGACTTCGTGCCACTCTGATGTGATGTCCAGCGGCAGCGCGCGGCGGGAAGTCCTTTGGCGAAAAAGGGTCGCGTGGTCCCGACGTCATCCGCGCCTGACAGTTACGGCGTTGGGTATCAACGTCGTGTTTGCTCTCCTGTCGGTACTCCTGACGGCGGCGAGCGACACCTGGAGCGAACGGCTCGTCTTCGCCGTGTGCGCGATTGTCGGAGTGGTGGGCTCGTGGCTCTGGATCCGCCGCTGGCGCGGCGATGAGAAGCCACCGATCTGACCGGGTGCATAAGCCCGGTCGGTTCGGCGCGCCGACGCGAGATCAGTGCCATTATGCGTGTTCGCCGTCTGTTGGCGATGTTGTCTTCTTCAGTCACCCAGCTGCCATGCGTATGCTTCCGTGATGAGTGGCGCCGCTCCCGAGCGCGTACACGAGTACCGCAACCACCACCTAGACAGCACTCGCTGGGATCATTTCCGTGTCCGCGACGGCGACATCGTGGTCACCACTGCTTATAAGGCGGGCACTACGTGGACGCAGCGCATTGTTGCCGCGCTGCTGTTGGGGCTGGAGCCTGATGGCCGCTCGCTCATGGAGATCTCACCGTGGATCGATGCACGGTTCATGGGTCCGGTAGAGCCGATGATTGCGTCGCTCGAGGCGCAGACACACCGGCGTTTCGTCAAGAGTCATCTTGCCGCGGACGGCGTCCGCTTCTTTCCAGAGGCGAAGTACGTTGTCGTTGGCCGCGACACTCGCGACGTGTTCATGTCGCTGTGGAATCACTACAGCGCGTACACGGACTTCGCGTATTCGCTGTTCAACGACCGTGATCGTCCGGGCGCCGAGTTCCCGCGCTGTCCCCAGCAGCCTGCAGATCTGTGGCCGCGCTGGATCGGTGCCGGATGGTTCGACTGGGAGCCCGACGGCTGGCCGTTCTGGTCGCACACCCACCATCTCTCGACGTGGTGGCAGTGCCGTGAGCTGCCCAATGTGTACTTCGTCCATTTCGGTGACCTCCTCGCCGACACTGAGGAGGAGATGCGTCGTCTGGCGACCTATTGCGAGATCGACGTGCCGGAAGAGCGTTGGCCCGCGATTGTCAGCGCCGTGCAACTTGACACGATGCGCGCCGATGCCAAGCGAGGTAACGGCGCCGACGCTACGACGATGATCTTCGACGGAGGACTTGACCGATTTCTGTTCAAGGGAACGAACGGACGGTGGAAAGGTGTCCTCTCTGTCGACGACCTCGTCCTCTACGACCAGACGTCGGCGGCACTCGACCCCGGATTGCGGGCTTGGCTCGAAGGTGGTCGAGCAGCCACGGGCGCGTGACATCCGTCGCGACGATGATCTTCGAAGAGGTCACTGCGGCGCCAGAGCCCCGGCGATCGGCCCTCGTCGCGTTCGCTCGGATCGGCCAAGCGGTGATGTCCTGTACGCGAGCCCTCACCATCGGCGGCTCAATTCGCTGTTACCGATGGCGCCGGCGGGCGATCTCGTGACAGGCGAGTGTCGCCGCCGCGGCGACGTTCAACGACGCCACGTGCCCGTGCATCGGGATGCGCACCAGAACGTCACAGCGTTCGCGCGTGAGACGCGCGAGTCCGCGGCCTTCGGCTCCCAGCACGAGAATGATGCGTTGGTCCGCGAGATCGAGATCGAACAGGCTCTGCTCGCCGGTTTCGTCGAGACCGACCGACCAGCAACCGGCGCGCGCGGCGCGCTCCAACGCGGCCGGGATACCGCCGACGACCGCGACCGGCAGGTATTCGATCGCGCCCGCGGCCGCCTTCGTCACCGCGGGCGTAACGTGCGCCGAGCGGTGGCGCGTGATGACGAGACCGGTCGCGCCCGCGGTCTCGGCCGACCGCATCACCGCGCCGAGGTTGCGCGGATCGGTGACGCCGTCGAGTGCGACGAGGAACGCACCGTCTTCGGCCAGCAGGTCATCGACATCAGCGGGCCGCAATGCGGATGCCATCGCCACGACACCCTGGTGCACGTCTGTGCGCGCAAGCTGTGCGACTCGTTCGGGCGGCACGACCTTCATTGCGTTCGCGGCGCGGGCGACGATCTCCTCGACGTTGTCGTCGCGCGATACTGCGCTCGACACATACACCGTGCGGACCCGGCGCTTGCCCGCTCGGAGCAGTTCCAGCACCGCCCTCCGGCCCTCGACCTGTTCGCCGCCGAGACCCGACGTTGCCTTCGTCACTCGCGGCGCCACTCGGGCCCTCGGGGCGTGTCCTCGATGACGATGCCGCGCGCCGCAAGCAGGTCGCGGATCCGGTCGGCTTCGGCCCAGTCCTTGTCGCGGCGCGCCTGCTCGCGTTGTTCGACGAGCGCGTCGATCTCCGCGTCCGCTTTGGGCGCGTCGCCGCGCAACTCGATCCCGAGGACCGCAGCCAGCTCGCGCACGGTCGCGAATTGCACAGCCGCCGTCTCCAACAGCCCTTCATCGAGTGAAGCGTTCGCGTCTTTCACGAGGGCGAAGACCTCAGCGAGTGCCGCGGGCGTGTCGAAGTCGTCGTCCATGGCTTCGCGGAACGGTGAGACGTCACCCGCGGCAACGTCGGGAAGCCTCTCGGCCCGCGCTCGTCGCGCAAGCGCGTCGAGCCGGCCGATCGCCTTCTCCGCGTCGGACAACTCCTTGTCGCCGACCTCCATCTGTCGGCGGTAGTGCGTCTGGATCGCGAGCAAGCGGAACGCGCGGGGATCGATGCGGTCGAGCACGTCGACGAGCGTCACGTAGTTGCCCAACGACTTCGACATCTTCTCGCCGTCGACGTTCAACATGCCGTTGTGCATCCAGTAACGCGCGAACTCGTGTCCGGCGCCGACAGCCTGGGCGATCTCGTTCTCGTGGTGCGGGAAGACGAGGTCGCTGCCACCGCCGTGGATGTCGAAGCCGTCACCGAGCAGCTTCAGCGACATCGCCGAGCACTCGATGTGCCAACCGGGCCGACCCGGCCCCCACGGCGAGTCCCACGACGGCTCGCCGGCCTTCGCCGCCTTCCACAACGCGAAGTCCACGGGCGCGCGCTTGCGTTCGTCGACGTCGACTCGCGCGCCCGCGCTCTCCAGCAGTTCCTCGAGCGTGCGGTGCGAGAGCGCGCCGTAGTCGGCCAGCGTGTCGACCTGGAAATAGACGCCCTGGCCCTCGACGACATATGCGTGCCCGCGTGTCACCAGGTCGGCGATGAGCGCGACCATCTCGTCGATCCACTCGGTGGCACGCGGCTCGTCGTCGGGACGAAGGATGTTCATCCGGTCGAACGCGTCCCGGAACGTTCCCTCGAACTTGGCGACGAGCTCGGGCTCGGTCGTGCCCTCTTCCTGCGCCCGAGCGATGATCTTGTCCTCGATGTCGGTGACGTTGCTCACGTACGTCACCGCAAAGCCGCTCCACAGCAGGTAACGGCGGATCGTGTCGAACACGACCTCCTTGCGGCCGTGCCCGAGGTGCGGCACGTCATACGGCGTCGGCCCGCAGACGTACATCGACACTCGCCCCTCCACAGCCGGGACGAAATCGACCTTGGCGCGACGCGCGGTGTCATAGAGCCGCAGCATCTTCCGAGGCTACCGGCGAACGTTCTGTTGCCGGCCGGGATTCCGCCGCGTTTTCGCCGCCGCAACCTATCCGCGCGACAGCAACGCGACCGCCCAGACCGCGATGCCCTCGGCCCGGCCGATCGCGCCGAGACCTTCGCCGCGCTTGGGCCGGACCGACACCGCAATGCCGTGGCCCATCGGTTCCCGCAGCGACGACAACGTCGCGACGACGTTCGCCGCCATCGAATCGACGTGCGGCGCGAGCTTCGGTGTCTCCGCCGCAATCGTCACGTCGACGTTCTCGAGCCACCAGCCGTCGTGTGCGACCTTCTGCGCGACCTCTTGCAGCAAGGCCATCGAGTCCGCGCCCCGGTAGCGGTCGTCGGTCGATGGGAACAGCGTGCCGAGGTCGGCCAGGCCCGCCGCCCCAAGGAGCCCATCGGCAATCGCGTGCGCGACCGCGTCGCCGTCGGAATGCCCGGCGAGCCGGGGCGCATCGCCGATCGTCACGCCGCCGAGCACCAGCGGCGGTTCGTCGCCGAAGGGATGGACGTCGAAGCCGAGACCCACCCGATTCTTCACGAGCCCTCGACTTCCAGCAGTGCCCGGGCCATTTCGAGGTCGGCCGGAACAGTGACCTTGAAGTTGCGGGCATCGCCCTCGACGACCACGACCTTCCCTCCTCCCGCCTCGACCAACGCGGCATCGTCCGTGTCGTCGCCGGACCCGACATGGGCGCGTACGAGCACGTCGCGCCGGAATGCTTGGGGCGTCTGGACCGCGACGAGGTCGATGCGCGCGACGGTCTCGACGACGACGCCGTCGCGCACGCGCTTCACCGTGTCGGGCACGGGCCGCGCCGGCACGGCCGCGTCGGCGCCGTCACGCACGGCCGCGATCACCCGGGCGTAAACCGCGACCGACGCCAGCGGGCGGGCGGCGTCGTGCACCACGACCACGTCGACGTCATCCGGCACGCACGACAGACCGGCGCGCACCGAGGCCGAACGGGTCGCACCGCCGGGCGTCGTACGCACCCCGTCGGGCGGTGCCCACTCAGACTGCGCGGGCACGACGACGACCACGCCGTCGCACGCGGCCCGAGCGGTCACGACCGAGTGATCGACGACAGTGGTCGCACCGAGTGGCGCGAACTGCTTCGCGCCGCCGAAACGCGTGCCGCCTCCTCCCGCGACCACGATCGCCCACGTCTGCATCGGACCAGTCTTGCCGACTCGGCCCGGGGCGTTCGGACGGTCGCCCGCTACCGCTACTTGCTCACTCGTCTTCGAGTCGGGCGAACAGGAGCCGGCCGGCAGCAGTCGGGACGACCGAAGTCACCTGGAGCATCACCTCGGGTCCCCCGACGAGGTCGTTGCCGCCGTTGACGACGACCATCGATCCGTCCTCGAGGTGGCCGACCCCCTGGCCCGCCTCCTTGCCTTCGCGCGTGAGCGCGACGCGCACGAAGTCGCCCGGGCCGATGCTCGGGGTCAGTTCTTGGGCGAGCTTGCGGAGGTTCGTCGTCGGCACGCCCTGCAGCGCGGCGTTACGCGCGAGCGGACCGTCGTTCGTGAGGAGGCGCATCTGGAGACGACGCGCGAGCGCGATGAGCTTGGCGTCGACCTCCGGGATGTCGGGCAGCTCGTCGTCGAGCACGTAGAGGCGGACGTTGGCTTCATGGCGCAGGAGGTCGAGCACTTCGAGACCGCGGCGGGCGCGGCGCCGCTTCACGTCGTCGCTCGCATCGGCGAAACCCTGCACCTCGTCGAGCACGAAGCGCGCAACCATGAGATCGCCACTGAGAACGCCGGCGCGCGTCAGCGGAAGGAGCTGGCCGTCCATCACGACCGAGGAGTCGACGAGTAGACCGTCGCGCGCATCGAAGGCCTGCGCGCGTACGAGCGGCCGGGTCGAGAGGCCGAGCAACTCCATCACCGCTTCGCTCTGGTGCGCCACGATCCGGTAGCCGACGTAGCCGAGAATCCACGCCGCCAGGCCCGCCATCGATACCGCGAACGGAACCGGGACGAGCAGCGTGACGGGAAGCACGAGGACGAGCGCGAGCGCGGAACCGGCGATCGCGCCGAGCGTGCCCGCGAGGAAGCGGGCGGGCGAGCGTCGCTCCACGCGGCGTTCGACGACGCCGACCGCCTTGTCGATCACCCGGCCGAGGATCCCGCCGCCGACGTAGCCCAGGAGGCAGCCGAGCATCCCGCCCAGGCCCTGGACTTCGGTACCAAAGGTGCGCGCCGCCCAAAAGCCCGCGGCAGTACCGAGGACCACAATGAAGAGGCGAACGCCTTCGACGAACATCGGCTTCTCAATCGGCGCCCGGGCCGCCGTCTTGACGGGCCTGGGGTGGGAAGCGCTCAGGGCCGCGCCCGGAAGCGCCGATGCAGGATGTGACACAGAACACACGGGCGGCGCCGAGCCGGCCTCGGATAACCTCCCGCGAGGACAGGACGCGAAGACATGGCGGCACGCACGCCGGTGCTCGACAAGACCGACCTCTTCGGCACGTTGCCCCCCGAGCTGCTCGAGCAGCTCCGAGGCCGAACCGCGTTGGCGCGCTACCGGCGCGGCGACACGATCTTCGAAAAGGGCGACCCGGCCACGCACCTGTACGTCGTGTTCTCGGGTCGCATTGCGATCGTGGCCAAGGCGCAGGACGACCGGGAATCGGTGCTCACCGTCCTCGGCCCGGGCGCGCTGTTCGGCGAGATGTCGATGTTCGACGGTGGCATGCGTTCGGCGAACGCGCGGGCGCTCACGACGGTGCACCTCATCGCGGTGGAGTTCGACGACGTCCGCGAGGTGCTGATCCGGCGGCCCGAGGTGCTGTGGGCGGTTGTCCGGATCCTCGCCCGGCGGCTGCGCGCGACCGACGAGGCGCTCGCCGACGCGATGTTCCTCGACGTCACCGGCCGCACCGCCAAGCGCCTGCTCGAGCTCGCCGACGGCGAATCCGACTTCCGGATGCCCCTCACGCAGGAGGAGCTGGCGGGCATGGTCGGCGCTTCCCGGGAGCGGGTGAACAAGGCGATCGCGCTGTTCGTGAAGCTCGGCTGGCTCGAGATCTCGGGCCGCAGCCGCTACCGCATCGTCAACCGCGAAGAGCTCGAAATTCGCGCCACGGTGTAGCGGCTCGCGGCGCCCAGGCTCAGGACGAGCCCGCGGCGCCGACCCAAGCCAGCGCTCGATCCCAGACCCGCGCCGCATCGTCGGGACGGTGGATATCGCGCTCGGGATCGTGGACGAACCCGTGCTCGCCGCCCTCGACCACGATGATCTCGCAGTCGGGGCGGCTGCTCCAGGCGCTCCGCAGGGAGTCGATGTCCGCCATCGGCGTGAACGGGTCGTTCGATCCGAAGACGGCGAGCGTCGGGACCATCCCCGGTGCGACGTCGAGCGGCTCGATGCGATGGCCGGGACCGCGCATCGCGTCGGGTGTGCGCAGCATGCCGTAGAACGCGACCGCGGCATCGAAGCGGTCGAGGGAAGCGGCCTTGAAGGTGTAGAGGCCGCCCATGCAGAACCCGAGGACGGAGACGCGGCTGACGTCGTCTTCGACCACCAGGAAGTTCGCGGCCGCGTCGAGGATGTCCATCTGCGCGCCGTCGTCGAGGTCTTTCACGTGCGCCATCCGAGACTCGACCGACGAACGAACGTCTTCGGGTTGGGTGGCGAACTGCTCGAAGACGCAGACGGCGAGCCCGTGCGTGGCGAGACGGCGGGCCATGTCCTCGAACAGCGGCCGGAGGCCGCCCATGTCGGGGTGGAGGACGAGGCCGGCGACGGGCATACCGTCCGGGCGAGCGTGGACCGCGGGAACTTCGAGGCCGTCGACGACGAGCGGGCTCGACTCGACGGTGACGTCGTGAAAGCGACCTTCCCGCAGTGCTGCCATCGCGGCGAAATCTAATCGGACGACGGTTGCGCGACTGCGACTGACGATGCCATCCCACGAATTCCGCCGTCGCGACGATTCTTCCGAAGAATCCTCGGCTTCGGAAGTGTCACGAACCCGGACACGCGCGCCCAAACCGCCGCACGCGAAGAATCTTCCGACGAATCGTCAGAAGGGGCGGCGGCGGAGCACGGTTTGCACGACCGCCGAACGCGGCGAACGCGTCGGAGCGCGGTGAGATCGCCGGGGTTCGTGCGGATCAGCGGCTCGGGGAACCCGGCCCGCCCGAACGGCGACGGAGAATCACGCGTAGCGATCGAGGATCGACGTCTCGGCGACGCGCGAGAGCCCGTCCTTGATCGCGCGGGCGCGCGCTTCGCCGACGCCTTCGACCTCGACCAGGTCGCCAAGGCTCGCGCGCATGACCTTGGGCAGCGTGCCGAAGCGATCGACGACGTGGCCCGCGATCGTTTCCGGCAGTCGCGGGATCTTGCTGAGCAACCGGTAGCCGCGCGGTTGCAGTGACGAATCGAGGTCGAGTTCGGCCGGCAGGTGGAGCACCGACGAGACGACACGCAGGTCGAGCAGCTCGTCGTCAGAGATGTGCGCGAGCCGGGCGGTGACCTGGGCGAGCATCCACTCCGGCGATTCGACGAAGTAGTCCTTCCCGACGAGGCGCAGGTCGGCGAGGACGCCGCCGGTCAGCTCCTCCAGCTGCAACTCGACGAGGCGGCCGTCGAGACCGAGCTCGACGACGTAGCCCTCGATCTCCTCGGCGATGCGGCGCACCATCTCCGCGCGCTGCAGCACCGTGACGACGTCGCGCACGGTCACGAGGTCTTCGACCTCGAGCGCCGACAACGCGCCCGTCACCGAATCGAGCCGCGACTTGTAGCGCCCGAGGATCTGCAGCGCCTGGTCGGCGCGCGCGAGCACTCGCGGCGTGCGATCGAGGGTCTGCTTGTTGCCCTGGTAGTGCACGGAGACGACGCCCATCTCCTCGGAGACGGTGATCACCGGCACCGAGATCTGGCGGGCGACCCGCTCGGCGGTGCGGTGCCGGGTTCCGGTCTCGTTCGTCGGGATATCGGGGTCGGGCACGAGGTGCACGTTCGCACGCGCGACCCGGGTGCCGTCCGAGGCGAGGATGATCGCGCCGTCCATCTTCGCCAGCTCCGACAGGCGCTGCGGGGTGAACTCGGCGTCGAGGAGGAATCCGCCGGAGCAGATGTTGAGCACGGCGGGACCGTCGCCGACGACGATCAGCGCGCCCATCTTCGCCTGCAGGATGCGGTCGATGCCTTCGCGCAACGGCGTGCCCGGGGCAACCAATCGCAACGCGGCGTAGAGAGCTTCCGATCGGCCTTGCGCCAACAAGATCCTCCAGGTCGGACCCCCACCCGAGGCTACCCCGCGTCGGCGGCGGCCGCGACCAGCGCTTCGCGCACGTCGGAGACGCGATGCAACGTCATCCCGCGGACGTCGGGCGTCGAGGTCGGGACGATGGCCCGATGAAAGCCGAGCCGCAGCGCTTCGGCGAGGCGTCGGGGTGCCGCCGGCACTTGGCGGACCTCGCCCCCCAGACCGACCTCACCGAGGGCGACCGTGTCGGGTGCGAGCGCGGTGTCGGTACGCGCGCCGGCGATCGCGAGCGCGACGGCCAGATCGGCTGCCGGTTCAGCGATACGCACGCCCCCCGCGACGCTCGCGTAGACGTCGAATCCGCTCAACGCGATGCCGGCGCGCTGTTCGAGCACGGCAACGAGCATCGCCATTCGGTTGCCCTCGAACGACTGCGCGACCCGGCGGGGAATCGGCGCGCGGTTCGTGGCTACCAGCGCCTGCACCTCCACACACAGTGGCCGCGAGCCTTCCATCACAGCCGCGACCACCGATCCGGGCGCGCCGGGCCGCCGGTCGGCGAGGAACAGGGCGCTGGGGTCGTCGACCGCGGTGAGCCCGCCCGGCGTCATCTCCATAAGCCCGAGCTCGTCGGTTGCGCCGAACCGGTGCTTCAACGCGCGCAGCATTCGCAACGCGTGGTGCCGGTCGCCCTCGAACGAGAGCACCGTGTCGACGACGTGTTCGAGTGCACGGGGCCCGGCGAGATTCCCGTCCTTCGTGACATGGCCGACGACCAGCGTCGCGATGTCGTTCGACTTCGCGAGCCGCACGAGCTGTTGCGCGGCGTCGCGCACCTGTGTGACCGAGCCGGCGGCGCCGGGCGAGTCGGGATCGTGCACGGCCTGGATCGAATCGACCGCGAGAACCACCGGTTCCACCTCGCCCACCGCCGCCATCGCGGCCGGCAGGGACGTCTCCGAAACGACGTAGAGCTCGGGCGCGAGCGCGCCGAGGCGGTCGGCCCGCAGCTTTACCTGCGCGGTCGACTCCTCCGCGCACACCAACAAACAGCGCGCGCCCCGGGCCGCGAGCCGCCCGAGCGCCTGCATCAGCAGCGTGCTCTTGCCCATTCCCGGCTCGCCGCCGACGAGCGTCACCGAACCGGCGACCAGTCCCCCGCCGAGAACCCGGTCGAGCTCCGAGACGCCCGTCGGCAGGAGCGCCCCGGCTCCGGCAGCCACCTCGCCGATGGGCACGGGTGCATTCGGGGCCACGACGACGCGCAGCCCGGCGTGACGACCCGCCGGCGCCGCGTGCTCGACGACCGAGCCCCACTCCCCGCACTCCGTACAACGTCCGAGCCACTTCGGCGACTCGTAGCCGCATGCGTCGCACACGAAGGACGGGCTGCGAACAGATGTTCGGGTCATGCCGGCACCGTAGCCGCAGAGTGCGCCCGCGGCGCGGAGCCGCCCGCACCTACGAGAGCGGCGCTCGATCCGTCGGCGGAAGCGCCCCGGCTCGCTGGACCACCCGGCGCCGGTTCCGCGACGCACCGACGCCCGCGGCGAGGAAGAACATCGCCGCGATCACCGCGAGCGCGAGCCCGAGACCGAACTTCACCACGTGGTCCCAGTCGGCTCCGCCGGAGCTCGCCTGCACGGTCCGCACCTGTCCGTCCTGGGCGAGGTACGTCTCGGTCTGGCCGCCCGGCAGGTGGAGCACGACGGTGAGGTGCAGCGCGCCCCGGAGCTCGGCGTCGAGTTGTGACTCGAGCGTTGCCGGATCGACGCCCGCCGCACGGAGTTTCGCCACCAGCGCCGCGTCACTCGTCACGCCGATCGAGGGTGCCCGCATGTCGACGACCATGCTCAGCGCGTCGTGCGACGAGAACCAACCGCGCTGATGCGTCAGCGTCGGGTCCTGGAGGATGCCCTTCGGCCCGGCCAGCTCGGAGACGCGCTGGGCGAGCTCCTCCCGGTCCGCGAACCGGTGCGACACCGTGATCGTCTGCCCGCCGCGATCGTCTTTCACCCACGGCGAGACCGTCCACCCCGCGGACCGGAGGTCGTCGACCACCACGGGCGGCGCGCCGCCGTTCGCCGCGCCGAGGTGCGCCAGCGCGTCCGCGTCCAAGTTGACCGTCGCCCGCAACACGCCCGACCCGTCGTCGTGGAGCACGACGTCGACCCGCGTGTTGACGTTGCAACCCGCGAGCGTGAACCCGAGGACCGCGAGGAAACCGAGGCGCCGGAGCCGGCGCCGCCCGGAGGATCTACTCGGGCGGGCCGGAACCTGCGAGCTCGACCGGCGGAGGCGGTTCGACCGGCGGCGCGTCGACTCCGTGTTCGCTACGGAACACGATCTCTTCGCCTTCGGCGTCGACAACGACGGTGTCACCGGCGTGGAATTCCTTCCACAAGATCTTCTCGGAGAGCGGGTCCTCGACCATACGCTGGATTGCCCTGCGCAGAGGTCGCGCCCCCAGTGCGGCGTCGTACCCCTTCGCCGCGAGAAGCAATTTCGCCGCGGGCTTCAGATCGAAGTTGAGACCCTGCGCGTCGAGCTGCGCGATGACCCGCTTGATGAGCAGGTCGACGATCTCGGTGATCTCTTCCGTCGACAGCTGGTGGAAGACGATGACGTCGTCGATGCGGTTGAGGAACTCGGGCCGGAAGTGGCGCTTGAGCTCCTCGTGCACCTTCTCCTTCATCTTGTCGTAGGTCACGTGCTCGTCGGAGCGTGCGAAACCGAGCGACGCCTTCTTCAGGTCGGCGGTGCCGAGGTTCGACGTCATGATGATGACAGTGTTCTTGAAGTCGACCGTGCGGCCCTGCGCGTCGGTGAGACGCCCGTCCTCGAGGATCTGCAACAGCGCGTTGAAGACGTCGGGGTGGGCCTTTTCGATCTCGTCGAACAGCACGACCGAGAACGGCTTGCGCCGGACAGCTTCGGTGAGCTGTCCGCCTTCGTCGTAACCGACGTAGCCGGGCGGCGAGCCGACGAGCCGGGACACGGTGTGCTTCTCCATGTACTCCGACATGTCGAGTTGGATCATCGCCGACTCGTCGCCGAACAGGAACTCGGCGAGCGCCTTCGCGGTCTCGGTCTTGCCGACGCCGGACGGCCCCAAGAAGATGAACGAACCGCTCGGCCGCTTCGGGTCCTTCAGGCCGGCGCGCGTACGGCGGATCGCCTGCGACACCGCCTTGATCGCGTCTTGCTGACCGACGATGCGCTTGTGGAGCTCTTCCTCCATGCGCAGCAGCTTCGCGGTCTCTTCCTCGGTGAGCTTGTAGACCGGGATGCCCGTCCACAGAGCGAGCACCTCGGCGATCGACTCTTCGTTCACCTCGTTGAAGAGGTCGACGCCCTCGGCGCGCCACTCGCGCTCCTTGCCGGCGCGCTCTTCGAGCAGAGACTTCTCACGGTCGCGCAGCGACGCGGCCCGCTCGAACTGCTGGGCCTCGATCGCGGCTTCCTTCTCCTTGCGGACCTTGGAGATCTCGTCTTCGAGCTCGCGGTAGTCCGGCGGTGCCTGCATGCGACGGATGCGCAGACGCGAGCCGGCTTCGTCGATGAGGTCGATCGCCTTGTCGGGAAGGTGACGGTCGGAGATGTAACGGTCGGCAAGGTTCGCGGCGGCGACGATCGCCTGGTCGGTGATCGACACCCGGTGGTGCGATTCGTAACGCTCGCGCAGGCCCTTCAGGATCTCGATGGTCTGACCGACCGTCGGCTCGTCGACCTTGATGGGCTGGAACCGGCGCTCGAGCGCCGCGTCCTTCTCGAGGTGCTTGCGGTACTCGTCGAGCGTCGTTGCGCCGATGGTCTGCAGCTCGCCCCGAGCGAGCATCGGCTTCAGGATCGACGCCGCGTCGATCGCGCCTTCGGCTGCACCCGCACCGACGAGCGTGTGCAGCTCGTCGATGAACAAGATGATGTCGCCGCGGGTGCGGATCTCCTTCAGCACCTTCTTCAGGCGCTCCTCGAAGTCGCCGCGGTAGCGCGAACCCGCGACCAGCGCGCCGAGGTCGAGTGTGTAGAGCTGCTTCGCGTGCAGCGTCTCGGGAACGGTGCCTTCGACGATGCTCTGCGCGAGCCCTTCGACGATCGCGGTCTTGCCGACGCCCGGCTCGCCGATGAGCACCGGGTTGTTCTTCGTACGGCGGCTGAGCACCTGCATCACGCGCTCGATCTCGCGCTCGCGGCCGATGACCGGGTCGAGCTTCTTCTCGCGCGCGAGCTGCGTGAGGTTGCGGCCGAACTGGTCGAGCACGAGCGAGCCCGACGGCTGGCTCTCCGAACCGCTCGACGCACCGGCGCCCGAGCCCGCGGACTCCTTCGTGCCCGCGTAACCGGAGAGCAGTTGGATGACCTGCTGGCGCACGCGGCTCAGGTCGGCACCGAGCTTCACGAGCACCTGCGCGGCGACGCCTTCACCTTCGCGGATCAGACCGAGCAGGATGTGCTCGGTCCCGATGTAGTTGTGTCCGAGCTGCAACGCCTCGCGCAGCGACAGCTCGAGGACCTTCTTGGCGCGCGGCGTGAACGGGATGTGACCCGACGGCGCCTGCCCGCCGTGACCGATGATCTCCTCCACCTGCGCGCGCACGGCCTCGAGCGAGATGCCGAGCGACTCGAGAGCCTTCGCGGCGACGCCCTCGCCCTCGTGGATCAGACCGAGGAGGATGTGCTCGGTCCCGATGTAGTTGTGGTTGAGCAGGCGCGCTTCCTCTTGGGCGAGGACAACGACCCGTCGCGCTCGGTCGGTGAAGCGCTCGAACAAAATGAAACCGCCTCTCGGTGAACCTGCGGCACCTGCCGGCTGTGCCCATTCTATCGGCCGGTCGGCAGGCTTCTTTGGCGCCGAACCGGCTTGCTAGGGGATGAATCCGTCACGTCCGACACCCTGTAGGGGCACGGATCGACGATCATCGTCGGATGTTCACGGAAGCTGACGCCAACCCCAGCTTCCTGTAGCTCATTACGTACGTCTGCGCAGCACGGATCATTCCCAACCACCTCGAATCGCCCACCTCCCGCACGTCGCCGTAGCCTCCCTGCTCGATGGCACATCGGAATCGGCAGCGGGCGTTCGGGTGAGCTTGATCGACGGAATCGGCATCCCGTCGCTCCCCGGCGACCTCGGCCGGGTCGAGGACCGCCTCGGGGCGTCGGTGCGCGCCGACGACCGTTTCCTCGGCGACGTTGCCGGGCACCTGCTCGCCGCCGGCGGCAAGCGCCTCCGGCCGACCCTTGCACTGTGCGCGGGCTACGCCGCGTCCGGTCTGGAGACGCCCGCGTCGGACGACGTCGTGACCGGCGCGGCGTCGGTCGAGCTCGTGCACCTCGGCTCGCTGTACCACGACGACGTCATCGACGAGGCCGAGACCCGACGCGGCGTACCGTCGGTGAACGCCCGCTGGTCCAACATCGTCGCGATCCTCGCGGGCGACTATCTGCTCGCGCAGGCGTCGTCGCTGGCGGCGTCGCTCGGCGCCGACATCGCGGCCCTCCTCGCGGCGACGATCGGCGAGCTGTGCCGGGGCCAGGTCCTCGAGCTGCAGCACCTGTTCGACGTGACGCGCACCGAGGAGTCGTATCTGTCGTCGATCGAAGGCAAGACGGCGTCGCTCATGGCGACGGCATCACGCGTCGGGGCGATGGTGAGCGGCGTCTCGGCCGACAGCCTCGACGCGCTGACCCAGTTCGGGCACCACCTCGGCTTGTGTTTCCAGGTCGTCGACGACGTGCTCGACGTCACGCGCACCGATGCCGAACTCGGCAAGCCGGCCGGCAACGACGTGCACGAAGGCGTCTACACGCTCCCCGTGATCTACGCGCTCTCCCGCTCGGAGGAGCTGCGCACGCTGCTCGGGCGCAAGCTCGAATGGGTGCAGGTGCGGCGCGCGGTCGAGCTCATCGCCGTCCCCGAAGTCGTCGACGCGTCGATGGCCGTCGCGCGGACGCACGCGACGAAGGCGACGGAGGCGCTCGCAGGTGCGACCGGGCTCGACGGTGCGGTGTGCGACCGCCTGCGCACGCTCGTCGACGGGCTCGTCCAGCGCTCGAGCTGACACGGCATGGAGACGGCCGGCGACGCGCGCCGCGAGGTCTTCATGCGGCGCGTCGCGGCGTGGCTCGCCGCGGATCTCGACGCGTACATGGACTGCTGGGCCGACGACATGGTCATCGAGCTCCCGTCCGGTCGCGTCGAGGGCAAGGAGCGCTACTCGCGACTCGTCCGCGCGGGTTTCGGGTGGGCGGACCCGCTCGCGTTCGACGTGCACCATCTCGCGTTCGAGGACGGAACCGGCGTGGTGTTCGCGGACTGGACGATCCGCGCCCGCCGGCGTGACGACGGCGTCGAGGTTGCTTGGCGCGGCCTGTCGGTGTGCAAGCTGGCTGGCGATCGGATCACCTGGTGGCGCGAGCACCATCTCGCGCCACCCGCGCCGGCCTGATCTGCGGGCGCGGTCGTCTCAGGCTGATCGCGTCGCCGCGCCTGCGGCGTCGATCTCGGCGAGGAACTTCAACACGACGTCGTTGAACGCGTTCGGCGCCTCGGCCATCAAGCCGTGCGCGGCGCCGCGCAACACGTAGAGCCGCGAGCTCGTGATCAGCTCGGCGAGCTCCTCGGCGTCGCCGAGGGGCGTCAGCGTGTCCTGCGACCCGGTGATGACGAGTGTCGGCGCCGTGACGTGCGCGAGCGCGAACCGCAGACGGTCAGTCGCATTCAGGATCGCGTCGACCTGGGCGACGAACGCGTGCGGCTTCGTCTGGATCAACGCACGCGCGAGCACGTTGACGAACACGCCGAACCGGCGGTGCAGCCGCGGGCCGACCATCCACCGCATCGCGTCGTCCACGAGGCCCGACATTCCTCGCTCGTTCACGACGTTCGCCCACTCCGACAACAGCTCGCGGCGCCATTCGTGGTGGTGACACGCCGTGCACGCGAGCGTCAACGAGCGGACACGTTCGGGGTGGAGCACGGCGATGATCTGCGCGATCACGCCGCCCATCGACGCTCCGACGATGTGCGCGCGTTCGATCCCTTCCTTGTCGAGAACCGCGATCGCGTCCTCCGCCATGCGTGCCAGGTCGTACGGACCCGCCGGCGCGTCCGAATGCCCGGTGCCGCGATTGTCGACTGCGACGCAGCGGTGCCGCCGGCCGAACGCGCCCCGTTGCAGGCCCCACCCGCGATGGTCGACGCCGAGACCCTGGATCAAGAGGACGGGCGTGCCCTCGCGACGCCCCCACACGCTGTACGCGATCTCGACGCCGTCGGAGGTGAGCGTCGACCCCATCGAACCCGCTCCTCAGCTCGCCTCGAGCAGAGTACCGACCGCGCGTCGCATCGCGTCCGTAAAGCGCGCCGCGGCCAGGGGATCGACGGGATCGTACGGCTGCGACAACGTCACCAGGGGCCCGAAGGTGACCTCCCACGAGCCGATGACACCGCCGAGCAGACCGACGCCGCGAACCGCGGCGGGCACGATGGGCGCGAGGGTCAGGGCGCGCGCCACGCCTTGGGGCGCGTCGCCCGCGCCCGTGCGCAACCACGTCGGCGCGAGCGGGATGCCGACGAGGTGGCCCGCGTGAAGCGCCGCCGCGACGTCGGGCTCGCTGCTTGCAATCGCTCCGAGTCGGCGCGTCACGGTGCCGAGCAGCGGCAGGTCAGGCGCGCCGACGACACGCAACCGGCGGCCGGTGGCGCGTTCGACCGCGACTCCGAGCGCGGCGGGCTCGACCACACCGAAGCCGCGGTTCGACACGATGACGGCCGGTCCCGTCGTGGGAACGTGCTCGGCGCCGTGCACCTGCACCCGCACGGCCGCTTCGAAGAGCGGGATGCACAGGTCGGCGAGCTGCGGATCAAGTCCGAACGGATCGACGGGATAACGACCGGACAGCCGGCGTTGCAGCGCGGGCCACGGCGCCTCGGGGCGGGCAATGCGGTCGGCGTCGAGCACGCCCGTGTCGCTCACGCGGCGACCTCTCCGCCCGGTTTGATCGCGACGACGTCGGCCCAGTCGAACAGCTCACGCAGGACATCCTGCGTCGGCACGAGGTCGGTGAGCCCGAGCGCTTCTCGTGCGCGGGCACCGTCGCCGGTGCAACCGTGGCGGATGACGTCGACGACGTGCGGCGCCAACGCGGCACCCGCGACCTCGGACGCCCGCGCGACCAGCGGCCAGAAACCGGGCCAAACGGGCAGCGGCGCGCGGCCCCCGAGCCGCGCCGCCTGCCATGGCGTCGCCGCGCCGGACCCGACGACGTTGCATGGTCCGTCGAGGCGGCGCTCGATCGCGTGGACCATCGCGCGCGCGGCGTCGTCGGGATGCAGGAGCGAGAACGGCGGGTCGGCGATCGCGCTCACCGGAACGAGCGGCAGCCGCAGTAAGCGGCCGAGCGGGCTGGGGACGTGCGAGCCGAGCACCGGCGCGTAACGCAGCGCGCCGACAGGAACACCGGTGCGTAGCGCGAGTCCTTTGGCCGCGCCTTCGACGGCGAGCAACGACCTCCCGTACGGCGACGACGGCGCCGGGACCGCGTCCTCGTCGGGAACCGAGACGCGCGCGGTCGGCGGTCCGTAGACCTCGAGACCGCTGCGCAGTACGACGTACTCGAGCGCGCCGGTGCTCTCGGCCGCGTTGAGTGTCGCCGACGTGCATCGATCGGTGCGCTCACGCGCCGACGCGGGCGTCATACGCGACGCGGGTTCGTACACGCCGAAGTGCGCGACGATCTGCGGCGCGTAGTCGGCGACGAACGCGGCCAGACGATCGGCGTTTCTCGGGTCCAGACGCCGGAACTCGGCACGCCGCAGCCGCCTTCGGGGCGGGACGAAATCGATGCCGACGATGTCATCCGCCCACTCGCGCCCTTCGATCAGCTGCGCGACGCGCGTCCCCAGTTCGCCGCCCATACCGGTGACGAGCACGCGCGCCTTCATTGCTCCCCGCTCTCGGCGCGGCGCGCCGGGCCGCTCCGGCCCCACTCACTGCTCACGAGCGCTCGACCTCGGGTCGCAGGTGCGGGAACAGGATCACCTCGCGGATCGACGTCACGCCCGCGAGCACCATCACGAGCCGGTCGACGCCGAGACCCATGCCGCCGGTCGGCGGGAGCCCGTACTCGAGCGCCCGGACGTAATCGGTGTCGACGCCCTGGGCCTCCTCGTCGCCCAGCTGCTTGAGCGCGGCCTGCGCCTCGAACCGGCGGAGTTGTTCGACCGGATCGTTCAACTCGCTGAACGCGTTGGCGAGCTCGCGTCCGTGCACGATGAGCTCGAACCGCTCGGTCATGGTGTCGTCGTCGCGGTGCGTGCGCGCGAGGGGTGAGACGTCGCGCGGATAGTCGCACACGAACGTGGGTTCCCGGATGTTCGCTTCGGTCGTCTTCTCGTAGATCTCGAGGACGAGCTTCCCGGACCGCCAGCTCTGCTCGTACGGCACGTCGAGGTCGTCGCAAGTCTTTTGGAGCTCCTCGACGGGCTGCGAGGGGTGCACGTCGACGCCCCCGTGTTCCCTGACGAGATCGACGAGGGTGCGTCGGCGGAACGGCGGCGTGAGGTCGACCAGCGCTCCGTCCCACTCGACCGCGGTCGTGCCGATCGCGTTGCGCGCCGCATCGGCAATGAGCTCCTCGGTGAGTCGCATCATGTCGGTGTAGTCGGCGAACGCCTCGTACAGCTCGAGCATCGTGAACTCGGGATTGTGACGGGTGGAGAGACCCTCGTTGCGAAAGACGCGGGCGAGCTCGAAGACACGGTCGTAGCCGCCGACGATGAGCCGCTTCAGATAGAGCTCCGGCGCGATGCGCAACGACAGCTCGACGTCGAGCGCGTTGTGATGCGTCGTGAACGGCTTCGCGGTCGCGCCGCCGGCCACCGCGTGGAGCACGGGCGTCTCGACCTCGACGTAGCCCCGGTCGTCGAGGAAGCGCCGAATCGCGGCGACCGTGGCGAAGCGCACGTCGAACACTCGACGGGCGTCGTCGTTCGCGACCAAGTCGACGTAACGCTGCCGGTAGCGAGTGTCGGTATCGGAAAGGCCGTGCCACTTCTCCGGGAGCGGTCGCAGCGCCTTGGCGAGGACCCCGAACGAGCCAATGTTGACGGACAGCTCGCCGAGCTTGGTCTTCATGACCTTGCCCTCGACGCCGACCCAGTCGCCGCGGTCGACCTCGCCGGCGAAACGCGTGAACTCGTCCGCGCCCAGCTCCCCTTGGCTCACGAAGAGCTGGAGCTCGCCGCTGCCGTCGCGCAGCTTGGCGAAGATCAGCTTGCCCTGCGTGCGCTTCAGCAGCACTCGGCCTGCGACGCGCACGACGTCGTCGGTCGACGAGCCCGCGTCGATCCGGTCGTCCCAGTGCTCGCGCACTTCGCGCAGCGTGTGCGTGCGGTCGAAGCGGACGGGATACGGATCGTCGCCCCGCGCGCGCATCTCGTCGACCTTCGCGAGTCGCGCCCCGAATTCGTCCTCCATAACTACGGCTCCCTCGCTTCGCCACGCCCACCGGCGCGGCTCCGCTGCGTCCGCACTCCCACTCCCGGCTCCCTCGCTTCGCCACGCCCACCGGCGCGGCTCCGCTGCGTCCGCACTCCCACTCCCGGCTCCCTCGCTTCGCCACGCCCACCGGCGCGGCTCCGCTGCGTCCGCACTCCCACCATCAGTTCCGATCGAAGATGATCCGCAGTCCGTACAGCGTGAGCCACGGTTCGTAGTGCTGCACGGTACGCGAATGGGGGATGATCGGCTCGGCCAATCCGCCGGTCGCGATGACCTCGCACGGCCCCAGCTCGCCGACGAACCGGTCGACGAGCCCGTCGACCTGCGCGCTGAAGCCGTAGATCATGCCCGACTGGATCGACTCGGCCGACGACTTCCCGATGACGTGCTTCGGCTCGACGAGCTCGACCCGGCGCAGGCCGGCGGCGCGGCCGAACAGTGCGTCCATCGAGATCTCGACGCCGGGAAAGATCGCACCACCGAGATACTCGCCGTTCGCGCTCACGGCCTCGATCGTCGTCGCGGTACCGAAGTCGACGACGATCGACGGCCCGCCGTAGAGGTCGTACGCGCCCACCGCGTTCGCGATGCGGTCCGCGCCGACCTCCTTCGGATTGTCGTAGAGAATCGGCATGCCGGTGCGTACACCCGGCTCGAGCACCAGCGCGGGAAAGCCGAAGTAGCGCTCGGTCATCAACCGCAGCTCGGCCGTGACGCGCGGCACGCCGGATGAGATCGCGACGCCCGTGATCGAGTCGTCGAACGAGAAACCGTGGAAGCCGAGGAACTGCTGCACCATCAAGGCGAGCTCGTCCGACGTGCGATCGGCCACGGTTGCAATGCGCCAATGATCGACCAGCTCGAGGTCGCGGAAGAGCCCGACCACCGTCTGGGTGTTTCCGGCGTCGATCGTCAGCAGCACGATTCGGTCCTCACGATCACGACATGTCCAGGCCGATGTCGAACACGACGACCGAGTGGGTGAGCGCGCCGACCGATACGAAGTCGGCCCCCGAGTCGGCGTAGGCGCCGATCGTCTCGAGCGTGATCCCCCCGGACACCTCGGTCTCGGTCGCGCCGTCCAGTAATGCGACCGCCTGTCGCACCTGCTCCGGGGACATATTGTCGAGCAGCACACGGTCCGCACCGGCCTCGCGTGCCTCCACCACCTGTTCGAGCGTGTCGCATTCGACTTCGATCATGCGACCCGGCCACGCCGAGCGGGCGCGCTCGATCGACTTCGCGATACCGGTTGCCGCCACATGGTTGTCCTTGATGAGCACCGCGTCGCTCAACGAGTCGCGGTGGTTGTAACCGCCCCCCGCGCGCACCGCGGCACGCTGGATCGCGCGCAGGCCGGGAATCGTCTTGCGGGTGTCGAGGACGCGGGTCCTACCGTGCGCGGCCACGACGTAGCGGTGGGTCGCGGTCGCGATCCCCGAACAATGACACAGGAAATTGAGTGCCGTGCGCTCGCCGGTGAGGATCGACCGGAGCGACCCGTTGACGACGCCGAGTTGCGCGCCGGCCGAGACCGGATCGCCGTCGTGGAGTGTCCATTGGACCGACACGCGGTCGTCGACCTGTCGGTAGGTCTCGGTCGCGAGGGCAGTACCCGCGAGCACGCCGTCGGCGCGCGCGACGAACACGGCCGTCGCATGCTCGTCCTCGTCGACACACGCGAGCGTCGTGATGTCGCCGAGCACGCCGACATCCTCCACGAGCGCGGTCTCCACGGCTCGCACAACGACCGCGCGCGGCGCATCGAACGAGCTCATGCCGGCCCGTTCATGCGGAACGGCCGCCGGCGACGACGCCGGGCAGTGCGACGAACACAGGCTCGGTGCCGCCGCGGGTGACGAAGCGGCCGAGAAGGCCGTCCGACGGCTCGGGATACTCGCGGCGCGTGTGCGCGCCGCGCGACTCGGTGCGCTCCGTCGCGGACACGACGATCGCTCGCGACACGCGCAGCAGGTCGACCACCTCGTAGGTCGCGATACTGCGGGCGGGAAAGTCGTGCGCGATCCGCGCCAGATCGGCGAGCGTCTCGCCCGCGAGCTGCAGACCCTCCTCGTCGCGGACGACGCCGCAGTCAGCCGACATCAGCCGCTGCACCGCGCCCCGTACCTCGTCGGGGTCCGTTGCGTCCTCCTTCGGCAGGACGACCGGATCGCCTTCGGGAGGGAACTCGGGCGGCAGATCGAGCACGCCGGTCATCGCGCCGGTCGACTCCGCCGACGTCTTCCCGGCGAGGATCGCCTCGACGACCCGCCGGCCGAACACGAGCCCGTCGAGCAGCGAATTCGACGCGAGCCGGTTGGCGCCGTGCACGCCGCTGCACGCGACCTCGCCGCACGCCCAGAGGTGATCGAGCGTCGTCGCGCCGTCGAGATCCGTTAAGGCGCCGCCCGACAGGTAGTGCGCGGCGGGCGCGACGGGCAGCCATTCCTTCGTCGGGTCGAGTTCGGCCCGCATGCAGGAGAACCAGATCGTCGGGAAGTGGCGCTCGAAGTCCTCGATCATCGTGGCGTCGAGCCACACGTGGTCGTCGCCGCTCGCGTGCATGCGCTCGTGAACGGCGCGTGCGACGACGTCGCGGGGCGCGAGGTCGGCCATCGGGTGCAGGCCGTCCATGAACGCGACGCCGTCGCTGTCGCGCAGGATCGCGCCCTCGCCGCGCAGCGCCTCGGAGAGCAGGGGCCGGGGCATGAGCGGCGAGTGCAACGCGGTGGGATGGAACTGGACGAACTCGAGATCGGCGCATGCGACGCCGGCCTTCAACGCAAGTGCGACGCCGTCGCCGGTCGACAGCGTGGGGTTGGTCGTCACTGCGAAGCACTGCCCGGCGCCGCCGGTCGCGAGCACGACGTCGTTGGCGCGCACGAACTCGACCTGCGCGTCGGGCCGCAGCGCGAGAACGCCTTCGCAGCGGCCGCGCTCGACAAGGAGCTCGATCGCGAACCAGCCCTCGCGCACCTCGATCGCGTCGCTGATGCGGACCGCCTCCACGAGCGCGCGTTCGATCTCGGCGCCGGTGGCATCGCCGCCGGCGTGGACGACGCGCGCGACGGAGTGTCCGCCTTCACGGGCGAGCAACAGCTCGGGCCCTTGCGGCGACGGCTCGGTGTCGAAATGCGCGCCCAGGCGCGCGAGCTCGCGTACGCGATCGGGCCCTTCGGTGACGAGGATGCGAACCGCGTCGGCGTCGCACAGCCCCGCGCCCGCGGTCAGCGTGTCGACGAGGTGGAGATCGGGCGTGTCCGGGGCGGCCAGCGCCGCGGCCACGCCGCCCTGCGCATAGCGGGTCGCGGAGTGCGACAGCTCACCCTTGGTGAGCACCAGGACCGTCAAGCCTCGGCGCGCCGCGTGGAGCGCAGTGGTCAGCCCCGCGACGCCACTCCCCAACACGAGGACGTCGTACACGGCTTCAGCCTAGGTGGCGATTCGGATGGTCGCGCATCCAAACGAGATTCGAGCCGGCGCGCTGCACCGCTTCGCTCTCGTCGATCGGGCGATTGTGCTCGTCAACGTGCACGATCCGCGGCTCGTACGACGCGAGCTCGGCCTCGGAGTAGGAGCCGTACGTGATCACGATCACACGATCACCCGGCTGCACGAGGCGGGCGGCGGCACCGTTCAGGATGACGTCACCCGGGCCACCCTCCATCGCGTACGTCTCGAACCGTGCGCCGTTGTCGATGTCGAGCACGGCGACCTGCTCGAACGCTTGGATGTCGGCGAGATCCATGAGCGTTCGGTCGAGGGTGATCGAGCCGACGTAGTCGAGGTTCGCGCCCGTGATCGTCGCGCGATGGACCTTCGACTTCATCATCGTGCGGTTCATGCCCATTCCTTGCTTTGGGTGCCGAGGCTGCGGCGGTCGTTGCGATTCTTGCGGTCGAAGCGGATGCCGAGGTCGGCGACGACATCGCCGTCGTCGATCGTCAGGGTGACGTTGTCGATGAGCCGCGTCGTTCCGACCCGGGCGGCGACCGCGACGAGGATCTCACCGTCGAGCACCTCGACCGGGCGCAGGTCGGCGAGCGCGCGCGCCTCTACGTATTCGAGATCGACGGCGGGCTCGCGGGCGACGAGCCCGCGCACGAGGTCGACGAGCGCGCCAGCATCGCGCTCTCCCGCCACCGTGGCCGCGGCCGCGCGCTCGAGCGCGTGGGAGAGGACGAGCGCCGAGCGCCGTTCGTCGGCCGAGAGATAGGCATTGCGGCTGGACAACGCGAGGCCGTCGGGCTCGCGCACGATCGGGCACCCGACGACGTCGACCGGAAGGTTGAGATCGGCGGCGAGACGGGAGATCACGGCGAGCTGCTGGGCGTCCTTGCGGCCGAAGTACGCACGGCAGGGACTGGTGGCCGCGAACAGTTTCGTGACGACGGTGGCCACGCCGTCGAAGTGCGTCGGCCGGGCGGCGCCGCACAAGTCGTCGGTGAGCCCGGCCACGTGGACCGTCGTGAGCGGCGGCCCGCCCGGGTACATCTCCGCGACCGACGGTGCGAAGACGAGGTCGACGCCTTCGCGCTCGCAGACGGCCGTGTCTCCGGAGAGATCGCGCGGGTAGGTACCGAGGTCTTCACCCGCGCCGAACTGCAGCGGGTTGACGAAGATCGTGACGACGACGACATCGCATTCCGCGCGCGCCGCGCGCATGAGCGACCGATGCCCCTCGTGCAGCGATCCCATCGTCGGCACGAGCCCGACCCGGCGGCCTTGCGTGCCCGCGCGGTCACACGCGCGGCGCAGGTCGGCAATCGTCTCGAGAAGAAGCATGGCTCGGCCTCGCTCGGTTCCGGCCTCGCAGGTCCGGACTGGCGGGTCTGACGTCGTCATCGTAGCGGCGAGAATCGGCCCGACGAAAGGCGGCAACCCACCACTTCCGGTCCGGGTTGGACGGTTACTCGGGGGTGGGGCCGGGTTGTTGGCGGAGGTCGCCGAGCAGGCGATCGAGGCCGGTGTCGCGCCGGCCGGTGAGGCGGGCCGCTTCGCGGGCGAGGGCGCGGTACGCGTCGCGCTCGGCGGGGTCGAGGTCGCGGAGGTGCTGCTCGACCGTCGTGAGGTCGCCGCGCGCAACGGGTCCGGTCAGCGCGGCGGCGGGACCGAGCGCGAACGCGTTCTGCACGGAGCCGAGGACCAGCGGCGCGAACGCCTCGAACGGAACGGAGCACGATGCCGCCATCCGCTCGACCTGACCGAGGAGCGCGACGAGGTGATTCGACGCCACGACCGCGGCAGCGTGATAGCGGCCCCGGTCGACATCGGCGAGTTCGAACGGCCGCATGCCGAGCGAACGGGCGAGCTCGCCGACGGCCGGGTCGCCCGCGACCGCGGCCCACGCGCCCGCAAGGCGCTCCAGACCGGCCGTGGTCGACGGGAAGGACTGCAGCGGGTGCATGGCGCCGACCCGCAGACCCGAGCGCTTCTCCGACAACGGCGCGTACACGTCGAGGCCGCGCGACCCGGCGAGGTGGATGACGAGCGCGCCCGGCTCGATGCCGGGTTCCGCCGCGAGCAGCACCTGCTCGATGGCGCGGTCGGGCGTCGCGACGATCACGAGCGCGGCTCCGCGCGCCACCGACGACACGAGACCGGGCGTCGACGCGAGGCACGCCGCGGCCGATGTGGTGGAGGGGGCGTCCGGGCCCCGGCCCGCGACACCGACGACGTCCCAGCCGAGCTCGTACAGACCCAGCGCGATCGTCGTTCCCGCGCGCCCCGGTCCGATCAGGGCGAGGGTGCGCTGTTGTTCCTCCATGGAGGACGCAATGTTACTTCCGTGCGGTGCACGCCCTCCCAGGCCGCGGTGGCGTCGACGAGCTCGGGCGCGACGTCACGCAACGGCGCGAGCACGAAACCGCGTTCCCACATCCGCGGGTGCGGAATCGTGAGGTCCTCGTCGTCCAGCTCGACGTCGTCGTAGAGCAACACGTCGACGTCGAGGGTCCGCGGCCCCCAACGCTCGACGCGCACGCGTTCGGCGCCGTTCTCGATGCGCTGCGCGAGCGCGAGCAGCGTTCGCGGTCGGAGCGCGGTGTCAATGCCGACCACCGCGTTGAGGTACGCGTCTTGCGGCGGCCCGCCGACCGGCGCGGTTTCATACACGTGAGAGACCGCGACGACGTCGACGCCGGCAGTCATCGCGAGTTCGTCAATCGCGTACTGGAGGAACGCGCCACGGTCGCCGAGGTTCGAGCCGAGCGCGAGGTACGCGCGGGTCACCGCTCGACGCGCACGGCAACGTGGTCGAGGAGCGCGCGGACGGGCGGGTGCAGCTTGCGCACCTCGACGACGACGCCGACGACACGGGGATCGGCGCGGCACACCTCGGCGATCCGGGTCGCCAGCCGTTCGATCAGCCGGTACTGCTCCGACGACACGATGCGGCTCACGGCTTCGCACACCGCGCCGTAGTCGACCGTCTCGTCGAGGTCGTCGCTCTCGCCCGCGGCGGCGACGTCGACGTGCAGCTCGATGTCAACCTCGAACGGCTGCGGCCGCACCTGCTCCTCGGGAAGCACGCCGTGCACACCCAGCTCGCGCAGGCCGGAGATGAGAATACGGTCCACGGCTCGAAGCTAGTCGCGTGATAGTCCGGGGGGATGCGGCGCACGAAGATCGTCGCGACCATCGGTCCGGCGACGTCACGACCGGATTCGATGCACGCTGTGGTCGCGGCGGGCGCCGACGTCGTCCGTCTCAACGCCGCGCACGCGACCGCGGACGTTCACGCCCATCACGCCCGGCTCGCGCGCGACGCCGCCGCGGCGCTCAACCGCGCGATCGGCGTGCTCGTCGACCTGCCCGGCCCCAAGATGCGCACCGGACCCGTCGTCGACGACGAGGTCACGCTGGAGGCGAACACCGAGTTCGTGCTGACGGCCGCGTCCGTCGTGGGCGACGAACGCCGCGTGTCGACCACGTTGCCGCAGCTCTCGCAGTGGGCGGTGACCGGTGACGAGATCTTCCTGGCCGACGGCGCGATCGTGCTGCGCGTCGAGCGGATCGAGGGCGATGGTGACGTCGTCTGCGAGATCCTGCGAGGCGGCGTGCTGCGGTCACGCAAGGGAATGCACGTGCCCCGCGCGGAGTCCCACGTCGAGCCCTTCACCGACGCCGACGCGGCCGCGCTCCGTATGGCGCTGTCGATCAACGCCGACTTCGTCGGCCTCTCGTTCGTGCGCCGCCCCGAGGACGTCGAGGTCGTGCGCGCCCGGTTGCCCAAACGCCGCCGGCGTCCGCAGCTGATCGCCAAGATCGAGACGGCCGTCGCGCTCGATCACCTGCCGGGCATCGTCGGCGCGGCCGACGCGGTGATGGTCGCCCGCGGCGACCTCGGCATCCAGATCCCGGCCCGCCGCGTGCCGTTGATCCAAAAGGAGATCATCCGGTTCTGCAACATGGCCGGGAAGCCGGTGATCACCGCGACGCAGATGCTCGAGTCGATGACGCGTTCGCCGATGCCCACGCGCGCCGAGGTCAACGACGTCGCCAACGCGGTGCTCGACGGCACCGACGCGTTGATGCTCTCGGAAGAGACGGCTGTCGGCGAGTACCCGGCCGACACCGTTCGGACGATGAGCGACGTCGCCGAAGCCGCGGAAGCGTGGCCGCGCACGCGCATCACCCCCCACGGCGCGGCGGGCGCGGTCGACGAGGACCGGGTCGCCTGGGCGGTCGCGCACGCGTCGGTTCAGGCGGCCGAAGACCTCGGCGTGGCCGCGATCCTCTGTCCGACGCAGAGCGGCACAACTGCGCGGCGCGTCGCCGCCTTCCGGCCCGCGGTGCCGATCGCCGGGATCTCCGATCAACCCGACGTGCTCGGCCGCCTGACCCTCGTATGGGGCGTGCAGCCGTTGGCCGCGCCTCCGCCCGCGGGCGACGGCGGCGTGCAACACGCGGTCAAGGCGACGCGCGACTGCGGCCTCGTGCGCAAGGGCGACCTCATCGCGGTCGTGTCGGCCTCGCCCGGCAAGCGCGCGGGCGCGACCGACACGGTGCGCGTCGTCCGCGTTTGACGCGGCCGCGGACGCCGAGGCGCACGCGCGCGGTTCAGAGCAGTTCGTCGATCGTGACCGCGACGATCTCGCGCCCGGCCGCCCCCAGGCTGCGCGACGTCAGCTTCTCGACGACGGAGATCGCATGCGGCCCGGTCTCGACGAGCCCCGAGGAGAGCAGGTAGCCCGCGAGCACGCCCAGCACCCGGTCGCCGAACTCCTCGTTGTGGACGTACACCCGCTCGGCGGGGTCATCGAGCATCTTCGTGAGCGCCCCGTAGATCGACGACAGGCGCGACGACAGCTCGTCGTGGGGACCGAGCGGAACGTGCACGTACGCCACGCCGGCCTCGTCGTATGCGTGCAGGTTGTGCGGCGAGTCGAGCAGCGACAGCACGTGCGTGAAGCCGTTGACGTTCAGCCAGATCAGCTCTTCCTGGCGGCGCACCTTGCGGTGGTTGCGGGCGAATCCGCCCGGACGCTCGCCCGCACCGAGACGGTCCTTGATCACCCACGTGAAGTACCGGGGCTGCAGTCCCTGCGCCCACCGTCCCCGCAGCCCACCCGTCGTCACGCCGCGACTCCTTCCGGCGTCGCGCGCTCCATGAGATCGAGCAGCTCGACGGCGCGACGCGACGGCACGACGTCGTGGACGCGAACCATCGCTGCGCCCCGTTCGAACGCCCATACCGTCGTCGCGAGCGTGACGTCGTCGCGCGCCGCGATGTCGGCGCCTCCACCCGCGAAGCGCGTGAGGAACGACTTGCGCGACGCACCGACGAGCAGCGGAGCTCCGGCACGCGCCGCGATGTCGGGCAGCGCTTGCAACAATGCGATGTTGTGCTCCGCCGTCTTGGCGAAGCCGATACCGGGATCGGCCAGGAGCGCACGCGGGTCGATACCTGCTGCGAGTGCGGCGTCGACCCGCGCCCGCAGCTCGCGACACACGTCGTCGACGACATCGTCGTAGCGCGCCCGTTCCTGCATCGTCCGCGGCGTTCCGCGCATGTGCATCGCGACGTATGCGGCACCGGCTCCGGCCACGACCCCGAGCATCTCGTCGTCGGCGACACCGCCCGATACGTCGTTGACCATCGCCGCGCCCGCGTCGAGCGCCGCGCGCGCAACCGCGGCCTTCGTGGTGTCGATGCTCACGGTGACGCCCTGGGCCGCGAGTCCGGCGACGACGGGGATCACGCGCCGCGCTTCCTCGGCGCCGTCGACCGGCTCCGCGCCGGGCCGGGTCGACTCACCGCCGACGTCGACGATCGCCGCACCCGCGGCCGCGAGTTCGACACCGTGCGCGATCGCGGCATCGGCGTTGAGGTAGAGGCCACCGTCGGAGAAGGAGTCGGGTGTCACGTTCAGGATCCCCATCAGTCCCCGCCGGGGCAGGTCGGCGAGGAGGAGACGGGGTGTGACGGCCACGGCCGGAGGTTAGCGAAGCGGTCAGCTCCGGCCGATGGACGGCCCGATCAGTGCCATGACCTCGGCCCGGGTCGCGGCGCTGTCCTTGAAGAGCCCCCGGACTGCCGACGTCAGGGTCAGCGATCCGGGCTTGCGCACCCCTCGCATCGACATGCAGAGGTGCTCGGCCTCGATCATCACGAACGCGCCGCGGGGCTGGAGGACGTCGACGATCGCATCCGCGATCTGGGTCGTGAGCCGTTCCTGCACCTGCGGCCGCTTCGCGAAGCCGTCGACGAGGCGCGCGAGCTTCGACAGGCCCGTGATGCGGCCGTCGTCCCCCGGGATGTACGCGACGTGCGCCCGGCCGTGGAACGGCGCGAGGTGGTGCTCGCAGATCGAGTACAGCGGGATGTCGCGCACGAGCACCATCTCGTCGTGGTTCGCCTCGAACGTCACGATGAGATGCTGCGAGGGGTCTTCGTGCAGTCCGCTGCAGATCTCGGCGTACATCTCGGCGACGCGCTGCGGAGTGCGGAGCAGCCCGTCGCGGTCGGGGTCCTCGCCGATCGCGTAGAGAATCTCGCGCACGGCGCGTTCCAGGCGTTCGAGGTCGACGCCGGCCGGCGACACCTTCTCGATCGTCACGAGAACCGCTGCTCCGCGGTGCCCGTGTACTCAGCGATGAAGGGCAGGTTGCGATACCGCTCATCGACGTCGAGGCCGTAGCCGATCACGAACTTGGGCGGGATGCGAAAGCCGATGTACTTGAGATCGGGCTCCGTCTTCTGCAGACCTTCCTTCACGAGCAGCGCGCAGACTTCGAGTGAAGCCGGGCCGCGCGCGAGGAGGTTCTTGCGCAGATACGCGAGCGTGAGCCCGGAATCGACGATGTCTTCGACGATCAGCACGTGCCGGTCGGAAAGGTCGAGGTCGAGGTCCTTCATGATCCGCACCACGCCGCTCGTGCGGGTCGACGATCCGTAGGACGACACCGCCATGAAGTCGAACTCGACCGGCAGGTCGATCGCGCGGGCGAGGTCGGCCATGAACATGAACGCGCCCTTGAGGATGCCGACCAGCAACGGCGGGTGTTCGTCGTAGTCCGCGGAGATCTCCTTGCCGAGATCGCGGATTCGCTCCTGCAGGTCGTGTTCGTCCACGACCATGCGACCGATGTTCGGGTCGTTCATAGTGCTGCAGGCTCCGCGTTCAGCCAGAGATAACGCCGGGTGTCCGCCGTGACCCGGACCCGGTGGTCGATACGGTAACCGACGACCCAGACCGGCTCGGATGCGACGACGACCGGTGCGATCGACCGGCTGCCCGCCGCGACACCCGCTTCCGCCTGCGCGTCCCGCACCAGCTTCGAACCGCTGCGCCCCAACGGCCGGAAACGTTCGCCGGCCTCGCCGCCGCGCACCACGACGCGGTCGGGGACGCGGTCGGCGTCGCAGACGACCAGCGTGCGGCCGTCGGGCCACGCCGCCGGCGGCGCGTGCTCGATCCACGCGTCGATCTCCGTGCCGGCGAAGCAGACGCGTCCCGGAAGCGTGAGCTCGACCGGCTCGGGCGGCGCGGCTTGCGCCCGCGCGGGCGTCGACGAACGCACGAGCCGGCCGCGCACCCGCTCCACGCGCTCGCCGCCCGGCAGCTCCGCGGCGCGCACGTCGCCGCGTGCAACCGCGAGAACCCGCTCAACCGTCGCGACTGACGGAGGCGCCGGTGCCGCGAGCCATCGCCGCACGACGCGGCGCGCGATCGCGGGCGGGAGCGCGCGCAGCGCAATTGCGTCGTCGGGCGCGTGTTCGGACACAACTTCGTCGAGCACGGCATCGTCGTCGCGCAGCACCTCGGCTTGGCGCGCGAGCACCTCGACCAGGTCGCGGTTCGCGCCGCGTTCGAGGCTCGGGATGATCTCGCGTCGCAGCCAGACGCGCCGGTGGTGCAGGTCGTCGTTCATCGGATCGTTCACCGGAGCGAGCGCGAGCCGCGCGCACAGCTCGCGCGTCTCCCTCCTCCGCACGCCCAGCAACGGCCGGACGATCGCGCCGCGCCGCGGCGCCATCCCTGCGAGACCGGGAAGCGCGGCGCCGCGCAGCATCTGGAGGAGCACCGTCTCGGCTTGGTCGTCGCGCGTGTGACCGACGAGCGTCGCCTCGGCACCCGTGCTCGACCGCACCCGATCCAGCGCCTCGTAGCGCGCGGCGCGCGCCCGCGCCTCGAGATTCGGTCCCGCGCCGACGTCGGGCTGCTCCACGAAGAACCGGGCGCCGAACCGCGCCGCGGCCTCGCTCACCGTGGCGACTTCGTGCGCGACAGCAGGTCGAAGGCCGTGATCGACGTAGACCGCGTCGACGTCGAGGCCGTGCTCCCGTGCGAGGAACAACAGCGCGAGCGAATCAGCGCCACCGCTGCACCCGACGACCACGCGCGTCCCCGGTGCGAGGTCGCCGAACGCCGCGCGCAGGTTCACACCCGCGCGGCTTCGACCCGGGCCAGCCAGTGCGCGGGCGCGGTCAGCTCCGCGACCGTCGGAAGGTTCTCGGGGCGGTCCCACACCGCGTCGAACGCGCGCCGGCCCGCGAGGTCGTACACCCCGCGCACAAAACCCTCGCCGGTTTCGTATTGCTTCATCTTCTGCTCGATACCGAGCAGCTTGTGCAAGATGCCGGTGATGCCACCGAGCTTGCGGCGCTGCGACAACACGCGCGACATGCGCTCCTGACCGGCGACGTGCTCGCGCCCCAGGTCGTCCATGACCACATTGCCGTGCCCTTCGAGCACCGACATCAACGCCTGGACGCGACCGAGCACACCCCGTTGCTCCGGCGACGCGAACAGCGCCACGAGGCCACCTTCGTCGAGCGGGTTGCGCCCGGCCCGCATCTCTTCGACCGCGGTGGACACCGCCCGGAACATCGTGCGCGGGTCGGGGTCGACGAGATCGAGCGCGTCGTGCACGAGCCCGAGGAAGTAGCCCCGCATCCACGGGACGCCCGTGAACTGCGCCCGGTGCGTCACCTCGTGGATCGCGATCCAGAGCCGGAAGTCACGAGGCCGGAACGCGAACCGCTTCTCGAGCGACAAGATGTTGGCGCCGACGTAGTACACCGCGTCCGTCGGACCGTCGCCGGTGGCAGTGTCGTCGGGGACGAGAAGGTCGTACTGGCCGAGCACGCGCTGCGCGAGGTAGCCGAGCAGCGCACCCATCTCGGACGCCGCGACCCGGCGGCTCACCGGCGCGAACGGGTTGTGCGCGAGCCGGGCGCCGAAGCGCTGCATGAGCGGATCGAGCAGCGCCTGCATCGAGGTGATGTTCGATTCCACCCAGTCGCGACGGTCGAGCACGCGCGCCGTCGCGCGCCCCGGACCGTGCAGGCCGGTGTAGCCGGCGACCAGCTCCTCGGCCCGAAGCGTCAGTCCCTCGAAGTCCGACTGCAACGACGCCGCGAGATACGAGTCGGCGAGCGGGTCGCGTCCGGCGACGAACCGCGCCACCCGGCGGGCCGTGGCCCAGTCGACCGGATCGGGCGCCCGCTCCTCGTCGCCGGCCTCGATCATGCCGGGCGGCCCCGCACGCTGCACTCGTTCATTTCCGCGGGCGGCCCTTCGTCTCGAGTCGCCCGACCTTGATCCAGTACGCCACCACCAGCTGGATCATGACGGCGAAGAAGCCGATCGCGAGCAGGGGAGCGATCCAGAAGAACCAGAGCTTGCCGCCGCTGCGGTTGACGAACGCGTAGATCCCGAGCACGACACCCAGGACGCCGATTGCCAGTGCCGCGATGCCCGCACAGATGGTGGACGGTCTCACCATTCCTCCTCGATCAGCCGCGCAGGCATCGTAGAAGCCGTGCCGGTCATCGTAGGAGCTGGGTGGCCCCTTCGGTCATTCGGGCCGGGCCGAAGGCTCGGTGATCCCGAGCTTGGCGGCGATCCGCGCCCGCAACTCCTGGGGTGCGGTCTCCGAGCATTTGGACACGATCACCCGGCGGAGGTCGAGCTCGAACGTGAACCCCTCCGCGCACGGCGGGCAGTCGTGGAGGTGGCGGGCGATCGCCCGCCGTTTCCACACGGTGAGCTCGCCGTCGAGGTACTCGTAGACGCGCATGTGCGCGTGTTCACAGTCCATGGCAGTCAGCCCCCCGTCGCCGACTCGACCCGCGGCCGCAGGTTGTGGCGTTCCGCGTAGTCCCACAATTTCTTCTGCAGTGCCCGCCGGCCGCGGTGGATCCGGCTCATGACGGTGCCGATCGGCACGTCGAGGATCTCCGCGATCTCCTTGTACGAGAACCCCTCGACGTCCGCGAGGATCACAGCCATGCGGAACTGCTCGGGGATCGACTCGAGCGCCTCTTTCACCTCGGAGTCGGGGATTCCTTCGAGCACCTCGGCTTCCGGTGTGCGCGCCGCGTCGGCGGCTTCGAGCCCGCCGAGCCGGCGAAAGATGTAGAAGTCCTCGGTGTCGTCGAGATCGACCTGGTCGGGGCGACGCTTCTTGGCGCGGTACTGGTTGATGAACGTGTTCGTGAGGATCTTGTAGAGCCACGCCTTCAGGTTCGTGCCCTCGTGAAAACCCTCGAAGCCGCGGTAGGCACGCAGGAACGTCTCCTGCACGAGGTCTTCGGCGTCGCTCGGGTTCCGCGTCATGCGCAGTGCCGCCGCGTACAGCGCCGACATGTACGGCATCGCCTGTTCTGCGAACCCAGCCGGGTCGGCCATGGTCAGCAGGGTACCCGGCAGTCAACGGCTCCCGGCTCCCGCCTCCGGCCGCCGGCGGGACCCGTCACGAGGCCGCGGAGGTCAGGTCGTAGATCGTCGTTCCGCCGACGGTCTCGGACGTGAAGTGTTGCTCGACCCACTGCGTGATCGACCCCGAGTCGCCCGAAGCCCCGCCGGGACCGCCGAAGCCGCCGCCCGCGATGAAGTAGTGGATGTCGCCGTCACGCACGTACTGCTCGAACTCTGCGAGCGTCGGCGCAGGATCGGTGCCGTTGAAGCCGCCGATCGCCATGACCGCCTTGCCCGAGGCCAGCTGGTAGCCGGCGGCGTTGTTGGCGCCGACTGCGGCGGCAGTCCAGCGGAAGCCGGTGCTCTGCTCCAACAGCGTCGTGAGTTGTGCGCTCGGGTTCGAGCCGTTGAGCAGTCCGCCCGCACCCCCGCCGGGTCCGCGGCCGTTGCCGAAGTTCGGAGGCGTGAAGTTGCCCTGGGGGAAGTTCCCCCCCGCGAAGTTGCCGCCCGCGAAGTTGCCGCCGGGGAGGTTTCCGCCGCCGAAGTTGCGTCCGCCCGCGCGGCCGAAGCGGCCGAAGGAGCTCGCCGCACCTGCCGGACCCGCGGTCGGAATCGCGCCGCTGTGCGGCTGACGAACGGTCGAGACCGCGTACGCGGCCGGTGCCGCGAGACCGAGCACGACCGCGCCGATCGCGATCGCGGTCGCGAGACGGCCGCGAAGTGCCGGCGCGACCGCGATGACGAAGCCGAGCGTGATGCCGCCGACCACGACGAGCTCCCGCAGCGGCGCCGACCAGTTCGGCGTGCGCTGCAAGAGCACGAACGCCCAGACGGAGGTCATCGCGACCACGAACCCGAGGAACACGCGCACGAGCGGGTTGTCGCGGTGAGACCACAACGTCGTCGCGCCGATGCCGACCAGCGCGCCGATCGCGGGCGCGAGCGCGACCGAGTAATACTCGTGGATGATGCCCTGGCCGAGTGAGAACGCGAGGCTGGTCACGAGCAACCATCCGCCCCAGAGCACCACTGCCGCGCGTGTTCGATCGGTGCGAACACGCGTCGCGGTGAGGACGAGTACGCCGACGAGCAACAAGAGTGCAGCCGGGAGCAGCCACGAGATCTGCCCGCCGAACTGCGCGTTGAACATGCGCGTGATCCCGGTCGGGCCCCACTGGTTCACCGGCCCGCCTCCGCCGCCGACGCTGCCCGTTTCGTTCCCGGTGAGCCGTCCGAAACCGTTGTAACCGAACAACACGTTCCAAAAGCTGTTGTTCTGTGAGCCGCCGATGTACGGACGGCTCGACGCGGGCCACAGTTGGACGACCGCGACCCACCAGCCGCCGGCGACGAGCGTCGTGCATCCGAGCACGACGACGTCGACGGCGCGCCGGGCGAATCGTGGAGGCGCGGCCAGCAGGTACACCACTCCGAACGCGGGAAGAACGAGGAAGGCCTGCAGCTCCTTGGCCAGGAAGCCGAAGCCGACGAGCACACCTGCGGCGATGATCCACCGGAGCCGGCCGTCTTCGACTGCACGTGTCACGGCGTAAGCAGCGGCGACGAGGAGCAGCACGAGCAGCGCGTCGGGGTTGTTGAAGCGGAACATCAGCGCCGCGACCGGTGTGAGCGCGAAGACCGCGCCGGCGATCAACGCCGCCGCCGGCGAGAACCAGCGCTTGACCGCGGCGAACAGGATGCCGACGGCCGCGACACCTTCGAGCGCCTGCGGCACGAGGATGCTCCAAGCGTTCAGGCCGAACAACCGCGCCGAGAGCTCCATCGCCCACAACGACGCGGGCGTCTTGTCGACGGTGATGAAGTTGGACGCGTCGGTCGAACCGAAGAAGAACGCCTTCCAGCTCTTGGTCCCGGCCTGCACCGCGGCCGAGTAGTACGAGTTCGCCCAGCCCGACGCGCCGAGACCCCAGAGGTACAGGACCGCCGTGACCGCGAGCAGCGCCAGCAGCGCAGGACGTGCCCACGCCGGGTCGGTCTCGGGACCGCGCCACAACCGCTCGACGACCGACCGCCTTCTCAGGGGAGGAGGATCGACGGCCGGTACGTCGAGCGGCGGGAGATCGCCGGTGCGAGGCGGGCTCAAGGTGGTCATGCGGCAAACTCCTTCGGAGCGGCGTCGTCCTTGTCCGGGCGCCCGCGGAAGAGCACGCGGTCGAGCAGCGCGAACTGCAGCAGCCACAGCGCGCCGAAGACGGAGACGTTGGCGAGCGGCAGCGCGATCGACCGCGCCGCGGACGACCACGACGCGCTCAGCGCACCCATGCGCGCGACCGCGACCGTCGAGAGCACGAGTCCGGCGATCGACATGAGCCAGAACGGCGCGGTCTCGCGGAGCAGGTCACCTCGACCGGTCCGGCGCCAGACCCAACGGCGGTTCGCCACGAACGACGGGCCGATGCCGCACAGCACGGCGACGACGTTGGCCGGCCCGGCCGGCACGCCCGCACCCGACGCGAGCGCGACGAGAATCGCGGCGCTGAGCAGGGTCGTGCCGACCGAGACGACGAAGCAGCAGGACATGCGCGCGAAGACCGCCCGCTGCGGCGAGCCGAGATCGGTCACGATCATCGTGAGCTCCCGAGCGCGGCGAACCGCGCGATCGCGAGAAGCGACCACGACACGAGGAGCACGGCGACCTCGGCCGCGCGGCTCGCGGTGCGCGCGTCGACCCACGCCAGCGCGGCCGTCGTCGCCGCGATCGAAAGGAGGTACACGGCTCCGGCCCGGACCCACCGCGGCCGCGATCGGTGCTGTGTGTACCGCGCGTTCGCCCACGCGTTGGCGACGAAGGTCGCGGTGACCGCGACGGCGTTGGCCCCCGCGGCACCGAGGGCGTCGCGCGTCAGCAGGTAGATCGAGAGCGAGACCGCCGTGCTCGCGGCGCCGATGAGCGCGAACGAAACGAAGCGCCGCCCGAAATCGTCGGCGAGTGGCGTGCGCGCGAGGGAGCCGAGGTCGACGATGCCGCGCCCGGTCGCGAAGCGCGCCGCCATCCGCGCGGTGCCGCGCAGGTCGCCGACCGCCGTCGACACGACGTGCACCCGGCTGTCCGTGTCATCGATCCAGTCGACCGGAACTTCGTGGATGCGCAGACCGTTGTGTTCGGCAAGGAGCAGGAGCTCGGTGTCGAAGAACCAACCCTCGTCCTCGACCGCGGGCAGCAGCCTCCGGGCGACGTCGGCGCGAACCGCCTTGAACCCGCACTGCGCGTCGCGCACCCGCGTCGCAAGGACCGTGCGGAGAATGAGGTTGTAGCTGCGGGAGATCAGCTCACGCCCAGGATGCCGGGCGACGTGCGACCCGGGCGCGAGCCGGGATCCGATGGCCACGTCGGAGTGGCCGGACACGAGCGGCGCCACGAGCGGCAACAGCGCGTCGAGATCGGTCGACAAGTCGACGTCCATATACGCGACGACGGCCGCGTCACTCGAGCGCCAGGCGGCGCGCAGCGCGCGGCCGCGGCCCTTTCGGTCGAGCCGCAGGACACGGACAGCAGCAAGCTCGCGGGCGAGGCGACCCGCTGTGTCCGCGGTGCCGTCGATCGACGCGTTGTCGGCGATCGTGATCCGCCACGAGAACGGAAAGCCGTCGGTCAGATACGCGTGCAGCCGCCGGATGCTGGGCTCGAGAGTGTGCGCCTCGTTGTGGACCGGCACTGTCACGTCGAGCACGGGCGCGACCGGTGGGCGGGACGGCGCGGCCGTCGGGGTCTCCTCGCCGCGTCGGTTGGCAGCCTGCATGTTCTGCACGGCGACGATGATCGCCGTGCGGCGTGAGTCCGCAATATGGAGGGATCAAGAATCGAGTGAGAATTGCAATGGTTCGTATCGGTATCCCGGTGTGAAACGGGTCACCATTCCCCCACTTTTCTCAAGCTTTCCACTACGCTGCGTGACATCTGGGCGCTCCGTCGGGCAACGGAGCAGTGGGCAAAAAAGCCTTGCTGGGAGGCAACGTGAACAGGTCTGCGCGCGGATTTCCGATCGGTGCCACGCGCCGTCGAGTGACCGCTCTGGGAGCAGTCATCGGTCTGGTGGCGTTGTTCGTGGTCTTCACCGCGCTGCCGGCGTTCGCGCACCACCCGATCGTGTCCGGCGAGGCGACATGTTCCGACGGCGCGCACGTCATCACGTGGTCGATCGGCAACAGCGAGACGAATCGCACGATGCACATCACGAGCGCGACCGCCACGATCGGGGCGCAGTCGTTCGCGGTGACGGGGTACTCGACCAATGTCGGCCCGAGCGGGACGACGACCGCCACAACGACGATCCCGGCCGGGACCCTCGGTACGGTGACGCTGTCGGTCACCGGTTCCTGGAGCGACGGCGTGACCGCGACGAACACCACATCCGTCACGTTGCACGACGACTGCGCACCACAGACGACCACCACGACGACCGAAGCGCCCACGACGACGACGACGACCGAAGCGCCGACCACCACGACCACCGAAGCGCCCACGACGACGACCACCGAAGCGCCCACGACGACGACGACCGAAGCGCCGACCACCACGACGACCGAAGCGCCGACCACCACGACCACCGAAGCGCCGACCACCACGACCACCGAAGCGCCGACCACCACGACCACCGAAGCGCCGACCACCACGACCACCGAAGCGCCGACCACCACGACCACC
>Ga0335085_10001324_pt1 | contig 54327 bp, 33 predicted proteins | sample Lox_Sample_45_FD_206712 | JGI IMG/M metagenome (GOLD analysis project Ga0335085, IMG submission 206712) | Soil microbial communities from Loxahatchee National Wildlife Refuge, Florida, United States - Lox_Sample_4.5 | ecosystem: Environmental > Terrestrial > Soil > Wetlands | place: USA... | reverse complement strand
GGGACCAAGTACGGCGGCATTTCGCAGTCGCTCACTGGCTTGTTTCACGGCACTTACCCCTACTACTCGTACGGCATCAACCTGCAGATTCCCATTCGCAACCGGACCGAGCAGGCTGACGCCGCCAGGGCCGAGTTTGAGCAGCGTCAACTGCAGGTTCAGCTGCAACAGGAGAAGAACACCATTTCGCAGGACGTGCGTAATGCCGAGATTGCCATCACGCAGGCCAAGGCCCAGATCAACGCCACCATCAAGGCCGTCGATCTGGCCCGGCAGACGCTGGACGCCGATCGCAAGAAGTTCCAACTCGGCGAGACCACGACTTTTCAGCTGATTCAGGACCAGCGCGATCTGACCACGGCGGAGGGCAATGAAGCCAAGGCCTTCCAGACATTCTCCGCCGCCTTGACGCAGTTCAGTCAGGCCACTGGCACCACGCTCGACCGTTTTCACGTCGAGATCGGGGACGCCAAGCAAGGCAGGGTGACCCATCCACCGAACATTCCGGGCGCTGCACCCACGCAGGCAGGTGCGGAGGTATCGCAGTAAAGCGCCGAATGTACGCAAGGGCACGCCTCGCGCGTGCCCTTTCTTTATTTTGGATCCCCCGACAACAGGCCGCATCGTCCGCATGTAACTTCCCCTGCGTCCATTCGTAAATGCAACAAGCAGGCTTGAGGTTGCCCGAAGGTCATGGCAACCTGAGGATCGAGGAGCGAGCGCATGGGCGCCAGGAACGGTTCTGCGATTGTTCAGGTGAGCGGGCTTCGCAAGAACTACGACGATGTTGAGGCCATCCGCGGCATCAGCTTCGAGATCCATGAAGGTGAGGTCTTCGGTCTGCTCGGTCCAAACGGCGCCGGAAAGACCAGCACGATCGAGATACTCGAAGGATTGCGACAACCTGACGCGGGCACGGTGCGCGTTTGTGGTCTCGAGCCCGCACGCGAAAGTCAACAGCTGAAGCAGCGAATTGGCGCTCAGCTTCAAAACACGATTCTGCCGGACAAGATCCGTGTCGAGGAAGCGCTCAACCTGTTCTCCAGTTTCTATGAGCGCACGGTCGCAGTCGATCAGCTCATGGAACGATTCGGGCTGACGGAGAAGAGGCGGGCGTTTTACGAAACTCTCTCCGGCGGCCAGAAGCAGCGGCTGGCACTGGCTCTAGCTCTCGTCAACACACCGGAGTTGGTCCTTCTGGACGAGCCCACGGCCGGTCTCGACGCCATGGTGCGCCGCGACATCTATGCGCTAATCGAACAATTGCGCGCTGAATGTCGCACGGTGCTGCTCACCACCCACTACATTGAAGAAGCCGAACGCCTGTGCGACCGCGTAGCCATCGTCGACCACGGGCAGATTGTCGCGATCGGCACGCCGCGCGAGCTGGTATCAGGCTCGGGCAGCGGCACGCGCCTCGAGGTCCGTGTGGAGAAGCCGGTTGAGGTCGGGCAACTGCGCGGTCTCGAAGGGGTCCACGACTGCCGCGAGGCTGACGGCGCGTACTGGCTCCACGCGCAGCCGGTGGCGAAGGCACTGGTCGCCCTCATTCATTTTCTCGAGGCGCAGAACAATACGCTGACCGATCTGCATATTTCACAACCCAGCCTTGAGGATGTGTTCGTCGAGATGACGGGAAGAAAGATCGACGAATGACTGTGAGTGACGAGTGACGAGTGACGAGTACGAGATTAGTGACAGCGGTTTTCCCTTGATCTGCCTGCTCCTCACTGGTGCTCGTCACTTGTCACTCGTCAGTCCAGGTTCAGCATTCATCGTTTTGGGGAGACAAACATGGCTGCCCTTAAGATAGCCCTCACCAACGTCCGCCTGGCCCTGAGAACCAAGGCGGCGATGTTTTTCACCTTCATGTTCCCGATCATCTTTCTGTTCGTCTATGCCGGCATCTTCGCGCACGGGGACAAATGGGTGGTGGCGTATCTCTTCGGTCCGGTGATTACGCTGCAGGTGATGGGAAGCGCGTTCTGGGGACTTGGCCTGCAATCGGTGATGTCGCGTGAACGCGGCATTCTGCGCCGCTATCGACTGGCTCCCATCGGCGCGGGTTCGATGGTGGTGGCCAGCATGCTTGCGAATTATCTTCTCCTGCTTCCCACGGTCGCAATCCTGGTCACCTGCGCGGTCCTGATCTTCCACATGCCATTTGCCGTCAACCTTGGAGCGTTTCTTCTACTGGTCACGATCGGGGCCTTTTCCTTCGCGGGATTCGGACTGACGATCGGCAGCATTGCGAATACCATGCAGGAAGCCCAGGTCTATAACCAACTGGTCTGGTTCGCGCTTCTGTTCCTCTCCGGCGCCACCATCCCGCTGCCCGATCTGCCCCACTGGCTGCAACCGGTTGCCGCGTTCCTGCCCGCAACGTATCTGGTGAGCTCGTTCCAGAGCCTGATGACGCACTCGGCGCCGCTCTCCTCGCACGCCGGCGAACTCGCTGCGCTCAGCGTCGCTGGACTGTTCGGGCTGCTGTTCGCCTGGAAGCTGTTCCGTTGGGAAAAGGAAGAGAAAATCACCCGAGCGGCGAAAGGCTGGGCGCTCGCCTTCCTGATTCCTTTCCTGCTGATCGGTTACTACATGAATGCGAGCGGCCGCGCGCAAAGGAGCTGGCAGGCGTCCTACAAAGTGATCCAGCAGGCGCAAGGATCGCAGTCCGGATCTCAAAACGGTTCTCATTCCCGACAAAGCGCGACTCCGTCATCGCAGCAGTAGCGGGCTACTCCTTGGCCTCATATTGCTGCCGGAGACTCGCCACCACCGCCGGATCGGCAAGGGTGGTGGTATCTCCAAGCACCCGGCCTTCAGCGATGTCGCGCAGCAGCCGCCGCATGATTTTGGCGCTGCGTGTCTTCGGCAATTCGGCGCTGAAGAAGATGTCGTCCGGACGCGCCAGGGCTCCGATTTTGTGCGCGACATGCTGCTTCAGCTCTTCCTTGAGATGATCGGTCGCGGGCGTTCCTTCCTTCAGCGTCACGAAAGCGCTGATGGCCTGCCCTTTCACATCGTGAGTCTTTCCGATCACGGCTGCTTCGGCAACTGACGGATGATCGACCAGCGCGCTCTCGACCTCGTATGTCGAGATGCGATGGCCCGAGACGTTCATCACGTCGTCCACGCGGCCCAGCAGCCAGAAATAGCCGTCCTCGTCCACCTTGGCGCCGTCGCCGGCGAAGTATCGCCCGGGATAACGCGACCAGTACTGCCGCACGTAACGCTCGGGATCGCCGTAGATGGTGCGGAACATGGCGGGCCAGGGCTTGTTCAACACCAGGTATCCGCCGGCGCCCGGCCCCACGGGCTGGCCTTTTTCGTCGACCACCTCCGCGTCGATACCGGGGAAGGGCCGTGTGGCCGAGCCGGGCTTGGTGGACGTGAGGCCGGGCAGCGGCGTGATCATGCACATGCCGGTCTCTGTCTGCCACCAGGTGTCGACGATAGGGCAGCGTTCGCGGCCGATGTTCTGGTAATACCAGATCCACGCCTCGGGATTGATGGGCTCGCCGACCGTGCCGAGCAGGCGCAGCGACGAGAGGTCGTACTTCGTGGGCCATTCCGTGCCCCAGCGCATGAAGGTGCGGATCGCGGTGGGCGCGGTGTAGAGAATGTTAACGCCGTATCTCTGTGCAATCTGCCAGAATCGACCGCGGTCGGGATAATCGGGCGAGCCTTCGTACATCAGGCTGGTGGTGCCGTTCGCGAGCGGTCCATAGACGATATACGAGTGGCCCGTGACCCAGCCGATATCAGCCGTACACCAGTAGACGTCGCTCTCCTTCACGTCGAAAATGTAGCGATGCGTGGCGGCCGTCCCCACGAGATATCCGGCCGTCGTGTGCACGATCCCCTTGGGCTTGCCGGTGGTGCCGCTGGTGTAGAGCAGATAGAGAATGTCCTCGGCATCCATCGGCTCGGCTTCGCATTTGTCCGAGGCATGCTCGACGAGATGGTGCCACCACAGGTCACGTCCCTCATGCATGGCGGCTTCGGCACGCTCTCCGACGCGATGAACCACGATGACCTTTTCAATGGAAGGCGTACCATGCAGCGCCTCGTCGGCGTTGTGCTTGAGATGAACAATGTGGCCGCGTCGCCAGGCGCCATCGCAAGTAATCAAGACCTTCGCCTCAGCGTCGTTGATCCGTTCGCGCAGTGACTCTGCCGAGAATCCGCCGAACACCACGCTGTGCGGCGCGCCGATTTTGGCGCAGGCCAGCAGCGCGATGGGCAGCTCCGGCACCATGCCCATGTAGATCGCCACGCGGTCGCCTTTGCGCACGCCGAGCGATTTCAGCGCGTTCGCGAACCGGTTCACTTCACGCTGCAGCATGCCAAAGGTCAGCACGCGCGAGTCGCCGGGCTCGCCCTCCCAGATGATCGCGGCCTTGTTGCGACGTTCCGAGGCAGCGTGGCGATCGACGCAGTTGTAGGCGACGTTCAGCTTGCCGCCGATGAACCACTTCGCCCAGGGGAAATTCCACTCCAGAACTTTGTTCCACGGCTTGAACCAGTCGATGCGCCTGGCTTCCTCGGCCCAGAAGGCTTCGAGATCAGCCGAGGCACCCTGATAGATGGAGGGGTCGGACGCATTCGCCTGCCGCCGGAACTCTTCAGGCGGCGCGAAAATACGCCGCTCGTCAAGAAGTGCGTCCAGCCGCTCTTGCTGTACCGCCGCGCCGTCTGACATTCATACCTCCAGAGGTGATGAATGGCCTCTCATTCATCATCCATCCTTCATTGTTCATCGTTCCGCTTCACCAGGTTACCAGTCTGCGATCAAAGTCGACCACGGCCCTGGAAGAAAAGTCCATGCAGCCTGTTCCCAGGCATTTGACTTCGTGGCCTTCCGCCTCCAACTGCCTGGCTTGCGCGACCACGCCACCCGGATACTTATCGTTCAACCGGCCGCCTTCCCGCAGCACTCGCCAGTACGGCGTGATGCGCCTCTTCCCCGCCCTGCGGTCCTCCTCAGCGGTCTCAGCCGCAATTCGGAGGAAGATGCCGGTGGTCATGGGACAGGTGCAGTCCGCACCATGCTCTGAGGCCAGGCGGGCGCGAATCTGGTTCACCGTGACCAGCTTCCCGCGAGGCACTTCCCGCACCAGCGCGTCCACGTCAAGCGGGCGTGGGATTAACATTTTGCCCTCGCCCCACTGCCGCTGCATTCGCGCCGGCACGTCGACGATCTTCGGTTCCTGTTCCTTCTCAAGCTTCGCCCGCCAGCTTGTGCGCGAGGTAAACGGTGTTGATGTGGAACGTTTCATTCGGCGCCTCTAAACGATGCTGATCGTTCATTATTCATTATTCAGCGTTCATCGTTCCGCGTTGGTTGTTCTGGTACGCCTCGTCAAGAAATTCCACCACGTGCATCACTCGCCGGTCTGGGCCGCCGTTCTCGGACGCTGCGACTCCTGCGCGCAGTTGCAGCAGGCACCCAGGGTTGGCCGTGAGGATCGTCGTCGCGCCGGTCTGGTCGATTCGCCGCATCTTGTTGGTCAGCAACCGCTCCGCCATCTCGTTCTGGGTCACATTATAGATTCCGGCGCTGCCGCAGCAAATCTCGGTCTCCTTCAGCTCGACGAACTCGACGCCCGGCACGGCAGCGATCAGCTTGCGCGGCGCGGAACGGATGTGCTGCGCGTGGAGCAGATGGCACGGATCCTGGTACGTTACGCGCTCGCGGATCTCGCGGAAATCGCGATTAAGTTCGATGCCGGCGAGAAACTCGGTCGCGTCCCGCATCTTTGCAGTGAAGCCGCGCGCGGGCTCGAGCATCTCTTGATCTTCGGTCTCGAAGAGCTGCTCGTATTCCTTCAGCACGGAGCCGCAACCGGCGGCATTCGTAATAATCGCGTCGAACTCGCCACCGCCGAACGCTTCGATATTCGCGCGCGCGAGCTTCCGGGCCAGGTCACGCATTCCGGCGTGGACCTGAAGCGCGCCGCAGCAGCCCTGCGCTTTGGGAATCACAACCTCGCAGCCGTTGCGCGCCAGCACACGCACCGTTGCGTCGTTCAGGCGGGCGAAGGCGAGATTGGCGATGCAGCCTGCGAAGAACGCCACGCGATACCGGCGCTCGCCGACGGCGGGAACGACGGTTCCCAGCCGTTCGAAGAAGAATGGATTCTCCATTCGCGGGGCGAGCCGCGCCACGTTGCGCAGCCGTCCCGACGCCACGCGTTGCGCCAGCGATTCCAGTCCTGACTGCTGAAAGATACGCATCAGCCAACCCGTGATTTCGAGGCGCCGCCGGTAGGGCAGGATCTCGCCCAGGAACATCTCGCGCAGCCAGTGCTGGACCGGAGGACGGCTGTACCAGCGCTCGATCTGTCCGCGCGCCGCTTCGATGAGCCGCCCGTACTGCACGCCGGACGGGCACGCGGTCTCGCAGGCGCGGCAGTCGAGGCAGAGATCGAGGTGCCGCACCACGTTGGACCCCAGCGCGAGGCGTCCATTGGTGACCTGGATCATCTGGTAGATGCGGCCGCGCGGCGAGTCCATCTCCTGTCCGAGCTCACGATAGGTGGGACACGCGTTCAGACAGAGTCCGCAGTGGATGCACTTCGAGTAGTAGTCCCAACTCGGAGCTTCACCGGGACCAAAATTGGAAGTTGGGTGATCGGATGAGCGGTGAGTCGCGTTCTTGGCAGATTCAGTCATGAAATGCGGCAGTATCACGTAGTGGATTCCCGCCTTCGCGGGAACGACGATCTTGTTGAGACGACTCTAAATCGGTGATTCACACCACGAACTCTCGATTCGCCTGCTTGACAGCAGAGATGGCTTTGCGATCTTCCGCCCATAACCATGCAGTGATCGCTTCTTTGATTTCCGCCAGCGCCTCTTCTTCGTCCTTTCCTTGCGAAACACAGCCGGCAATGCGGGACACTCGGCAACGATCCAACCGTCTTCGGCGGCTTCCAGCGTTACGTGAAATATCGTGGCCTCCTCCCTCAACCGAATGCTACGTCATCACTGAACCGGATTCAATTGGCTCGGTCACCGCAAGGTAGGCTAGATTTGCGCATCCGATGCCCATGCTGACGCCTTTCTTGGCGCAAGTTCGCGCCTGAACCGGCTTTTTTTGCAGAAGAACGCTCGATTTTCGCCACTCGAACATGAGCTAACTTGATTAAGAATCAGCAACCTGATGAGTTTCAATGTGTAAGCGTTTTTGTTTTCAAGCACCTGGTGGCTTTGACACACTTCCAAAAATGGTAGGTCCCTTGTTTTCAGGCCACTTCTTGTTCTTCGGAGCGGACCCAGGACACGCGAAGGCATAGCCTTCGGCGATCGAGGACGAGATCGGATGAGAGGTGCGCCAAAGGCGCAGGGCGGCTCCGTCTCTTTCCGCCCCCATTTAGTAAGCGGTATATAACATGGCGGTACCCCAGAGTCAAGTAAAATGTCGCGACAAGCCAGCCTGGCCAATAAAGCACCGCTACGCGATCATCCGCCCCGGCGCGAGCGTGAACTTCGGATCCCACGCCTCCTTCAGTTTGCGCATGGCCGCCAAATCGTCGCCCGACGGCCCCCAGACATCAATCCGTGACTTCAGATCAGCCGGGCAGCCCGTCACGATCAGACTGCCGCCGAGATCCGCCGTCAACCGCCTCACCTTCTCAATGATCGCGGAGCTCGGGATTCGGGACTCGGGGTTCGGGGCAGAAGTGAGGCCAATCTCGACTACCCCCACGCCAAGCTGGGCGACGCCGGCTAGCTCGAATCCCCCAGCCCGCCCCTCCTGCTCCGCACGTTCCAGGAATTCCTCGGCCGCGGCAATGGCCAGCGCGGACCTCAAGATGAGCGCATCGGGGTGCCGGTTCCCGATCCCATTCCCAAAATCCGCGATGCGATTCCAGACTTCACCAGCCTCAGAACTCTCGACCTGTTTCAGTGAGGCGTTCACGCGAACCGAGAGCGCACTCATCTCGCTCTCATACCGTGCGGTAAGACGTTCGCTCACGCCTGCTTCAATCCAAATCGTGAATCGGGAATTGCCAGCCCCCTCCGAGCCGCCGGATTCAATCCAGGCGCGCGCCGCGGCATTGAGTAGCACCGCCCGCAGGGGACGCAATGGCGATACGAGCAAACCCCGCCGGAACTCGCGGGCTGCTGCAAAAGACTCGACTTCGATCGCCCACGTGGTCCGGGCTGCAACGCGCGGATAGAGCTTAAATGTCGCCTCCACAATCACACCCAGCGTGCCGTAGGAGCCGATGAGGAGCTTGGCGAGATCGTAGCCCGCGACGTTCTTCACCACGCGTCCGCCAGTTTTGACGATCTTTCCCTCGGTGGTCGCGATCTTCATCCCGAGGACCATATCGCGCGGCCCGCCGTAACGCAGGCGCAGCGGCCCCGCCGAATTCGAGGCCAGGATGCCTCCGATGGTCGCGCGCTCGCCGCCCGCGGGATCGAGCGGCAACCAGAGCCGGCGCTCGGCGAGCACGTGCTGCAGCGTGCCGAACGTCATCCCGGGCTCAACGCTTATCACCAGATCGTCGGGCTCGTAGTAGGTGGTCCGAGCGAGATCGCGCAGGCAGAGGGCGGCGGCGTAGCGGCGCGGCGGCGCACCGAGGCCAATTTTGGTCCCATTTCCGCAAGGGATCACCGCAAGGCCGCGGGCCGCCGCGAAATGCAGCATTTCGGCCACTTGCTCGGGCGTCGAGGGACGCAGCACGCAGGCGGGCGCAACGCCATCGACAGCAAACGCGGCGCACACTTCGGGGTCGGACGAGGCGCCGCCGCCGATCGAAGCGAAGTCTGTAAGGACTCCTGTTGCAACTCCGCTCATCAGAATGTAACTCGCAGACCCTCCGCCGTCGCCATCTTCAGCTGACGGATATCAAAGGTCAGAAAAGCGTCGGCATCCATCGTAAGAGCCGCCGCCACATGAAGAATGTCGAGAGAGCGTGCGCCGAATCGGGTGGTGTGACGCCTGGCAAGATCGACGGCACGAGTGAAAACGTCGCCGGCTATTGGACGCAACGGCCCGAGTGTCTCGACATTGCTTTGGAATTTGCGCTGTGCCGCCGCGGCCTGTGAGGCGGTAATTTGCTTGCGAAAAACCAGCGACTGGAAAGCGTTCGTCAGCTCTAATTCGTGCAACCATGTCAGGATCATCACAGGCTGCAAGCGGCCCAGGGCACGTTCCGCCGCCGGCGTATTGGCATCGCTCACGTACAGCGAGGCAAGGAAACTCGAGTCCGGATAGGCGTTCATTGCTCGCCGCGATTCCAAGAGACGATCTCAGCGACGGTTACGGGAAGAACCTTATCGCCAAAGATCTCCCGTCGCTGCGCCGCAAAATCTGGATAAGCGGCCCGATCCGGGTTCTTCCTAATCGGAACCAGTCTGGCAATGGGCTGCTTCCGCTTCCGGATGACGATTTCTTCCCCCCGCCTGAGCCATGCCTCAAGATCCGAAAAGTGGTATCGAAGATCTCGAACGGTTGCAGTCTTCATGAGTCACATTATATGTGATACTTCGGCGCGAGTCCAGAGCCGGTTGTCTAGCTCACCTGAATGCGCAGTTCGCCGCACATCTTTCCCGACGGCAGCACCTTCCCGGGATTTAATAGTCCTTCCGGATTGAACACCGACTTGATGCGCCGCATCATTTCCAGATCGTCCTCGGAGAAGATCAGCGGCATGAGCTCGTTCTTTTCGATCCCCACGCCGTGCTCGCCGGTGATCGAGCCGCCAAGTTCCACGCAGCGCTTCATGATCGCCTCGGCCGCCTGCACCACGCGCTGCCGCTGATCGGGGTCGCGGCCGTCGAACAGGATGAGCGGGTGCAGATTGCCGTCGCCGGCATGAAAGATGTTGCCGATATGCTGCCCGAAGCGCTGCTCGACCTCGCCGATGTAGTCGAGCATCTCGACCAGGCGCGTGCGCGGAATCACGCCGTCCTGGACGTAAAAATTGGGCGCGAGACGCCCCATGGCGCCGAAGGCATTCTTGCGGCCGCGCCAGAGCAGGTCGCGTTCCTCGGGGGTGCGTGCCGTGCGGACGCTGCGCGCGTGATTTTCGGCGGCGATGGCCTCAAGTTCGAGCGCCGTCTCCTCAACTTCCTCCTTCAGCCCTTCCACTTCAAGCAGCAGGACGGCCGCCGCGTCCAGCGGATAGCCGGCGTGGGTGGCGGCCTCAATCGCGCGCAGCGTAAATCCGTCCATCATCTCGAGCGCCGCCGGCGTGATACCGCGCGCGGTGACCGCCGCGACCGTTGCCGTGGCGTCACTGACGCGATCATAAATCGCCAGCAGCGTCTTGACGGCTTCCGGCAGACGCGTGAGCCGCACCGTAATCTCCGTGACGATTCCGAGCGTGCCTTCCGAACCCACCATGAGCCCGGTGAGATCGTATCCCGGCCGGTCCCAGTGCGGCGCGCCGGTGTGGATCACGCTTCCATCCATCAACACCATTTCAAGACCGAGCACATGGTTCGTGGTCACGCCGGCGCAGAGCGTGTGCGGGCCGCCGGAGTTTTCGGCGACGTTGCCGCCGAGCGTGCAGGCCTTCTGGCTCGAAGGATCGGGGACGTAACAGTAGCCGTCGTCAGCTACGGCCAGCGATAGGTCATAGTTGACCACGCCCGGCTGGACGCGCGCGCGCTCGTTCTCGATGTCGATCGCGAGGATTCTCTTCATGCGCGCCAGCGAGACGACCAGGCCGCCCTCGATCACCACCGCTCCGCCGCTCAGTCCCGTGCCCGCGCCGCGCGCGATCACCGGCAAGCCTGATGCCGCCGCAAGCTTGACGATCGCGGACACCTCGGCGGTGGTTTCCGGGAACACGACGGCGTCCGGCACTCGCCGCGACGACAGCGCGTCATACTCGTAGAGCATCAAATCGTCCGGGTTCGAGAGTACGCGATCGGGCGACGTGAGGCGGCTGAGCGACCGGGCAAGATCGGCAGTCGTCATAGGAAGTACCGGGAGCGGCCTGGGAAGATATACGGAGTCCGCGTCCTCGTTTGGATTCTATCGCAAGTTATTCGGTTTGACGTAGGGGCGGCCACAAGGGCCGCCCCTACGGATACCGTGCTAAATTACGCCAATGGCTAAAATACTGGTAACAGGATGCGCAGGATTCATCGGATTTCACCTCACCCGGCGGCTCATCGAGCGGGGTGACGAGGTGGTGGGCCTCGACGTCATGAACGAATACTACGATGTGAACCTCAAGCGGGCCCGGCTCGCGCTCTTGCAGGGTGAGGGCAGCGACCGCTTCCGGTTCGCGCAGATGGACCTGAATGACCGGCCCTTAATGGAGGAACTGTTCTCGTCCGAGCGATTCCCGACTGTGGTGCATCTGGCGGCGCAGGCGGGCGTGCGCTATTCGCTGACGCATCCGCACGCTTACGCCGACGCCAATCTCAGCGGGTTCCTGAACGTGCTCGAAGGCTGCCGCCACTCGGGCGTGGGTCATCTCTTGTTTGCCTCGTCGAGCTCGGTCTACGGCGGCAATACGCGCATGCCCTTCTCGACACGCGATCCGGTGGATCACCCGCTGAGCCTCTATGCGGCCACCAAGAAGGCCAACGAGCTGATGGCCCACGCCTACGCTCATCTCTATCGATTGCCGTGCACGGGCCTGCGGTTCTTCACCGTTTACGGACCCTGGGGACGGCCCGACATGGCACTCTTCATCTTCACGCGCGCCATCCTAAACGACGAGCCGATCGAGCTCTTCAACCAGGGCCGCATGCAGCGCGATTTCACCTACGTCGACGATGTGATCAACGCTGTCTTGTTGCTCATCGAGCGCGCCCCGCCGCCTGACCCGGAGTGGTCGAGCGACCGGCCCGACACGAGCTCCGCGCCCTATCGAATTTACAACATCGCCAGTCATCGTCCGGTCCAGCTCGCGACTTTCGTCGAGATTCTCGAGCGAAAGCTCGGCGAGACCGCCCAAAAGACCCTGCTGCCGATGCAGCCCGGCGACGTGCCGGCCACCTACGCCGATCTCGACGAACTGGTACGTGACACGGGATATCAGCCGCAGACCTCGATCGAAGAGGGCATCGGCCGGTTCGTGGACTGGTACCGGACCTACTACGGCGTGTAATTCGCCTATCTCTGCGGATGAGGGAACGCGGTGCGCAGGCTGCCAGCGGGATTCAGGAACTCCTGAGTAATGAAAAGCTGGCCGTCGCGGCTGGCGGCGATTCCGACACCCACCTCGGTAAATTTCGGACTCAGAATGTTTGAGCGGTGATTCTGGGCGTTGCGGGGTTCGTTCATGAAGCTGGATTCGGCCGTTCGCACGCTGGAGTCCATGGCGATATTCTCGCCGACCGCCTGCCACTCGAGGCCGGCGGCCTTCGCGCGCATCCCCGGCGAGCGGCCGTCCGGATCGATGTGGCCGAAGTACCCGCGAGCCACCATATCGCGGGCATGGGCGCGCGCGACGGCAGCCAGCGCTTCGCTCCAGCGCAGTGGCGGCAGCGGCTGACCGTCCGGGCCGCGATTCTCAGCGCGATCGCGATTGATCAGGTCAACCATCTCCTTCTCCATGGTCGCGAAGGGAATCTTTGCCGATAGCTCGTCGGCCGGAGATGGGTGCTCCCCAAAGCGATGCCATCCCGGATCGGGCGGGGCAGTCTGGGCCCGAGCGGGCATCGGGGCACAAAGGATTGCTGCGGCAATGGTCCACGCAAGAATCGCCACCGATCGACGCCGCCGAATAGGTTTCATATAAAGTTTTGCTGTAGCGGCGCTCTATGAGCGTCGGCCGTTCTCAAAAGCGGCGCTCACAGAGCGCCGCTACAGTAAAGCTCGTCAGGCTCTGGTCATGAAAATGGGCAGACCGAGTTTCTGCGCGTAGATCGGCCGATAGCGCTTGGTGTTGTACATGGTCTCGATGTCCACCTTGCGCGGGCCCAGCTCCGGATCGGGAATCGAAACGGCGGCGTAGCAACCCTGGCTGATGGCCATCATTTTGCCGTGCTCGCCCTTCTCGATACAATCCATGGCCATGCCGGCAAAAGTCGCGGCCACCAATTTGTCCACAAAATCGGGACTGCCGCTGCGCAGGTCATACGTAAGATCGCTGACGATGGTCTCTTCGCCGGTGGCTTTCTTGATCTCGTCGCTCAGGTCCTCGCCCACGTTGGCCTTCTTGCGGTGCCCGAAAGCGTCGGCCTCGCCGTACTCGCGCACCTGGTAGCCCTCCCACTCGGCCCCCTCGGAAACGATCACCAGTGAATAATTGCTGGGATTGAAGCGCTTGTCTTTCTGCAGCAGTTGGATCAAGTGGTTCAGGTCGAACTTGTACTCGGGAATGCAGCAGCGAATGGACGTGACATAGGCCGTATAGAGCGCCGTGTAGCCGGCGTCGCGCCCGAAGATGCGAAAAATTCCGATGCGTTCGTGCGATCCCACCGTGGTACGCTGCCGGTCGATCGCTTCCATGGCGCGCGTGATGGCGGTGGAGAATCCGATGCAGTATTCCGTGCCCTGGACGTCGTTGTCCATGGTCTTGGGGATGGCGAGCACGTTCATGCCCTCCTTGTCGAGCCTCGACGCATAGCTTAGCGTATCGTCGCCGCCGATGGCGATCAGGTAGTCGAGGCCCAGGGTGGCGATGTTCCGGAGCACCTGCGGGGTGAGGTCGTAAAGGTTCGAGGTTTCGCCCTTCCTGGTTACCTCAGTCTTGGGAAACTCCTGCCCTTCCAGTACGGGAGGCACTTTTTTCATCTTGGCGGGATTGGTACGCGAGCTGTGCAGGTACGTGCCCCCGGTGCGATCGATGGTGCGCGTGTTCTCGCGATCGAGCTGCTGGATGTAGCGCCCACAGCTTGAAGGATCTTCCATATCCACGTGCGTCAGGCCCTCCCAACCGCGCCGGATGCCCAGCACCTCGCAGCCGAGTTCGCCGCCGCGATAGACCACCGTCTTGATCACGGAGTTCAGTCCCGGGACGTCGCCGCCGCCGGTAAGAATGCCGATGCGCTTCACAGACATGTCCCCTCCTCGTGTATGAACCGTCGGGTTAAATTGATCACCCCCATTGTGAGGCTTTGGTGGTGCCGAGTCTAGCGGACATGCCTTCCCGCCGCCCTCATCCCGGGTCGGCGACCCTGGTGATCGCCGACGCGACAGCGCAAATCCGGGCGGCCATGAGGGGGCCGTGCCTACGCGAGAATTTGCTGAGCACCGAAAAAACGCTTACCACATTCTCTAGTTCTGGTATTATCGAATCATGGCGCGTAAGGAATCTAAAGATGTCATTCGCTATGCCGATATGTTCGCGGCCATGGGTGCCGAGCCGCGGTTGCGCATCATGCAGCTCTTGCTGACGGCCCATCCGCAGGGACTCGTGGTCGGAGACGTCCAGGACGAACTCGGGATTCCCGCCTCAACTCTTTCGCACCACCTTGACAAGCTCAAGAGCGAAGAACTGGTCGAGGTGAGGCGCGAGGGCACCTTTCTGTGGTACACGGCCAACACGGAATCGCTCCAGGAGATCATCAACTTCCTGTACGCGGAGTGCTGCACGCGCAACCAGGCCATTGAACCCGGTGAGCTCGTAACGATCGGTAAGCCCACCTCGGAGAGACGAGAAAGGAAGAACCGATGAGCATCGAAAACAGCCAGGAGATTAAGGAAATCGTGAAAGAGAAGTATGGCCAGGCCGCGCTGCGCGTCATGCGGGGCGGGTCGAAGGCTTCGTGTTGTGGCTCCAAAGCGGCTACGGGAATCGCGCAAACCGACCCTATCACGCAGGCGCTTTACAATCTGACCGAGACCTCCGAGATCCCCAGTGACGCGGTGCTGGCCTCGCTGGGATGCGGTAATCCGACGGCTCTCGCGCGGCTCAATCCCGGCGAGACGGTGCTGGACCTGGGATCGGGCGGCGGCATTGACGTCCTGCTCTCCGCGAAGCGAGTGGGCCCGACGGGCAAGGCTTACGGCCTCGATATGACCGACGAGATGCTCGCCTTGGCGCGCGAAAATCAGCGGAAGGCCGGCCTCGATAACGTCGAGTTCCTTAAGGGCGAAATCGAAAACGTCCCGTTGCCGGACAACTCGGTGGACGTGATCATCTCGAATTGTGTGATCAACCTCTCCGCCGATAAAGGCCAGGTATTGCGAGAAGCGTTCCGGGTGCTCAAGCCGGGCGGCCGGTTCGCCGTTTCCGACATCGTGACGCGAGGCGCGATCACGCCCGAAATTCGGAAAAGCGTGCTTCTCTGGGCCGGATGCGTGGCGGGAGCCCTTGGGGAAGACGAGTATCGCGAGAAGCTGAACCAGGCCGGCTTCGAGCAGATTGGCATCGAGCCCACCCGGATCTATCGCGCGGAAGATGCCCGCGAGTTCCTCTCGGCGGAAGGGGCGGATCTTAAGGCAATCGCGCCCGAGGTGGACGGTAGATTCATGAGCGCATTTGTTCGCGCTGTGAAGCCTTCGAAGCCCATTGACCCCGCTGAAAAAGACTGCTGCGCACCTACCTGTTGTAGCGGCGGTCTATGACCGCCGGTTTTTGCAAGGAGATTGTTAGGGTCTGTGACGGTCTATGGCTGCCGCTACAGCAGCCTCCCGTGAGGTGGAACGGAGAAGCGAAATGAAGGGGCACTACAACGTCCTGTTTATGTGTACCGGGAATTCAGCCCGATCCATCATGGCGGAGGCCATTATGAATTTCAAAGGCCGCCCCAACTTCACCGCTTACAGCGCGGGAAGCCATCCGACGGGCTCGGTGCGTCCCGAAGCCTTGCGGCAGATCGAGACTGCCGGGATGCCCGGCGAGGGGCTCCGCAGCAAGTCCTGGGAGGAATTCTCTTTGCCCCATTCTCCGCCGCTCGATTTCGTCTTCACGGTATGCGACAAGGCCGCGGCAGAGGTCTGCCCGATATGGCCAGGCCAGCCCATGACGGCGCACTGGGGCGTGCCCGATCCCGCGGCGGTGCGGGGAAGCGCGATCGAGGTGGAGCGGGCTTTCCGCGATGCCTTCGTGGTCCTGGAGCGGAGGATCGGTTTGTTTCTCTGCCTGCCGCTCAAAAGCCTCGATGAACTGGCACTGAAAAGAGAACTCGACATCATCGGCCGCACCCTGGGAGCCATCGCCCAGGACCGCTGAGGTCCCGGTGGCTATATCCGCGCACTCGGCCGGTGAAGGAACGAGGATTCCGCATGAAAACGAGCAGCCGGCTCAGATTTTTGGATCGCTATCTCACCGCCTGGATTTTCGCCGCCATGGTCTGCGGCGTGGCATTGGGATGGCTCATACCGGGAGTGGTGCCCTTTCTGAATCGGTTCAGTGTCGGGACCACATCCATTCCCATCGCAGTGGGTTTAATCCTGATGATGTATCCGCCCTTCACCAAGGTCCGCTATGAGGAGTTGCCGGAGGTGTTTCGCGACAAGAAAGTCCTCGGCCTGTCGCTCCTCCAAAACTGGGTGGTAGGGCCGATTCTGATGTTTGGGCTCGCGGTGTTGTTCCTGCATGCCTACCCGGACTACATGGCTGGCCTCATCCTGATTGGCCTCGCCCGGTGTATCGCCATGGTCATCGTGTGGAACGAACTGGCCAGGGGCGATACCGATTACGCCGCTGGTCTGGTCGCCTTCAATTCTCTCTTTCAGGTTTTTTTCTATTCAGTGTACGCCTGGGTATTCATCACGCTTCTGCCTCCCAAGCTCGGGCTGCACGGGGCCGCCGTCAACGTGTCTGTAGTACAAATTGCCAGGAGCGTCTTCATCTACCTTGGCGTTCCTTTCCTCGCGGGATTCGTCACTCGAACCGTCCTGGTCCGGAGCCGGGGAATCGAGTGGTACAACCGGAGTTTCATTCCGCGGGTGAGTCCTCTGACGCTCCTCGCGTTGCTCTTCACCATCGTGGTGATGTTTTCGCTCAAAGGCGGCTATATCATGCGCCTGCCGCTCGACGTTGTGAGAATCGCCATCCCGCTACTGATCTATTTCGTGGTGATGTTCCTGGTGTCCTTCTATCTGGGCAGGAAACTGGGCGCTGACTACTCCAAAACAACCACCCTCTCATTCACCGCCGCTTCGAACAACTTCGAGTTGGCCATTGCGGTGGCCGTCTCCGTTTTCGGGATCAACTCCGGAGCTGCGTTTGCCGCCGTGATCGGCCCCTTGGTCGAGGTGCCGGTGATGATCTCGCTGGTGAACGTGGCTTTCTATTTCCAGAGGCGATTCTTCCTCACTTCCCCCGCGCAGGAAATTGAGGCGCTGTCCGCGCCCATCAGCTCCTGATTGACCAATCGACCGCTGCTTATTCGGGCGGGGCGTGTCCCATGAACCCGTCGGCCCACTTTAGGAAATATTTCATGTTGGGCGCGTCGGTATGTCCTCCGTCGTCCTGGCGCCAGGCAAGCTGCCCGCTGAGCAGACCGACATTTACCGGCGGCATCTTGGCGGTGTGGTAGTCCTCGGAGACGCCGAGTCCCTTGGCGCCGAGCAGCGTAAACACCGGGCTTGCAGCCACCGTTGCCATGAAGCTGCCCTGGTGGTCAAGCCACCTGGCGTCGCCCTTCTCCGGCAGTCCATAGCTGATGAACGTCAGGCGCGGCGCGCAGAGCGCGATTAACTCGTGCGCGTCCACCGGCAGATCGCTCGCGTTCTTACTGCCGAAGCTAGCCTCAGAGGCGCCATACTTCATGAAATTGCCCGCCATCCAGTAGTATTCGCCGCCGGTGAGATTCTCCACGGCCTCGCCGAAGTTACGCCGCAGCAGGGTGGCGCCGCCTTTGCCCGAAGAACCCACCAAAACCATGGCGAATCGCTGGTCGAACGCCATAGTGACCAGCGCCGCCTTGCCATAGCGCGAGACGCCCTCGATGCCGACGTGCTTCGCGTCCACCGCGGGATCGGTCTCCAAATAGTCGAGCCCACGTCCTGTGCCCCAAGCCCAGGCGCGCAGCGCTCCCCAGTCGTCAGGCTTGCGAGGCTGGCCTTTATTGACGAGGCCGATGATGCCGCGCGTGAGCCCGGCACCGTTGTCGGCCTGGATGCTCGCGGGGTCGATGGTAGCGAATCCCCAGCCATCGGCGATGATTTCCCATTGCGAAGGCGGATCGCCGTCGGCGTTGAGCTGCGGCATCTGGAACGGCGGCGCAACTTCGAGCTCGTAGGCGGGATGCTGCTCGAAGATTCCGGCGAGCGACGGGTCCTGCGTCACCAGGAGTGCCTTGAGCGCCGCGTTGATCCGCTCCAGTTCTTCTGCCGACGGCTGGGCGGGCGCGGGAAAGCGGCTCGGTCCGAACATCATCAGGACGGGCACCGGTCCCTTCGCGCTCGCGGGCGTCACAAGAGTCATGCGGATGTTCACGTCGATCAGCGGATAAGCCGAATTGTCGACATGCCCGATCAGCTCTTTGGCGACGACAGGGTGGAAGCCGATCCATTCTTTGTCCGTCGCCTTCACCGACCACGTCACCTTTGGCACGTCCTTAGGCACGCGGCCATAGACCTCGCGCTCGAAATCTTCTACGATCTCCGGACGCCGCTCGGTCCGCCACATTTCCGCCGTCGTCACCTTCCCGCCATTCTTCAGCGTCAAAGGATCCGGCAAGTCCGGAAACGGATTGGCCTTCGATTCGTCGTAGTTGGCGTGATTCGGCGCCTTCTCGTTCCCGCTCGGGCCGGGGCGTAATGCCTTGATGCCAAGCTGGTCCATCATGTTTTGCTGATCCTGCTGCGCGGTGAGATTCACGGGCTGCGGAAGCCCGGCCTGGGAGCCGTCGGAAGCGTTCTGGCCGGATGCACGACCGCAGGAAAGCGCGCCGGCAAGCGCCGGCCTGCCTTCACCATGCTGATGGAAAGGCGGGGCTTCAGCCCCGCCGATGCTGCGGATCTGCGCTCCTTGTGTCCCGCTCTCGGCGCGGCTTGCTAGCGGCAAGCTGCGCCGAGAGCGGGAGACGACAAGCATCCGGTCGATGCTGTAACGGCGGGGCTGAAGCCCCGCCCTTCTCAAAACACATTGAGGAAAGCAGGCTAGCAGGACGGTCGAGGTGAGAGCTGACCGAAGCCGGAATTTCATCGCGTCCTCCACACTTGTGGCGATCACTGCGCGAAACCTGTAAGTGGCACCGCCGCGGCCATGGCGCGATATCCCGTCGGCGAAGGATGCAGGTGGTCGCCGGAGTCGTAGGCGGGCAGCATCTGCTCCGGGTGCGCCGGATCGCGCAGCGCTTTATCAAAATCAATCACGGCGTCGAAATGGCCGGGGGTGCGTATCCATCGATTCACCGCCTCCCGATCCGCTTCGCGCAGCGGGTCGGATTTGTAATATCCGGAACCGCTGAACGGTGTAAGAGTCCCGCCGAAAACGCGGATGTTGCGGGCGTGGGCGCGCACGATCATCTGCTCATAGGCTCCTATAATTCTGCCCACCAGCGCATCATGCGCAGACTGCGGTTCTTGGCCCTGCATGTCGCCCCCGTTGGCGAATGTTCCGATATCATTGATGCCCTCGAGGACAATCAGATAACGGACCCCCGGCTGCGCCAGCACATCACGATCGAAGCGCGCCAACGCGTTCGGTCCGAGTCCATCGAGCAACAGACGATTGCCGCCGATGCCTGCGTTCAACACACCAAGCGGGCGTCGAGACTTCACGGAAGACGGCGCAGCGAGCAGGCGGCGCGCGAGATCGTCGGGCCAGCGGTCATTGCCATTCGTGGTAGAGCCGTGCCCGTCGGTGATCGAATCGCCGAATGCGACAAGGGCCGCGGCGCCCGGCGGCGCGCTCACATCAACGCCGCCAACGTTAAACCAGTGGTCGATTTTCATGGCGCCCGGCAGGTCGGCATCCGCCACGTGATCGCCGTGCGCAAGGTAGGAAGTCGCGCGCGACCCGGGATGGCTGGTCTCGACCGCCGGCGGATCGTCGATGTGAAACGTGATGGCGAGACTCGAATCCGGCGCCGCCGCGAACGCGATGGGGTCCGAGATATACTCGGCGCCCGCGGGAATGGTGACGTCTGTGTGCCCGGAAAAGCTCAGCGCCCGGTCGCTTGCAGGGTCGATTCGGGATGAATCCGTCGAGGCCGGTCGCGCGATGTGTACCGATGTGAAATCGAGCGGCGCCGTGCCGAAAGCGTTGGAGAGATGGATGCGGATAACCGATCCGCCGATCGACAGGTGCACGATTTGGCGCAGCGTGGCGTCGTGCAGATCCGCGGATGCAAGCGCGTTGCGCGTCTCCGGAACTTGTTCTGCGGCCGCCCACGATCCCACCCAGTCAGGCCCGGCCGACCGAGCGCCGGCCAGGCCTGCGTGGGCGCAGAACACGAGCCCCAGCAGGGTGCTGAAAAACCGATTCATGTCATGAATCACGGGCTTTTTTCGGCAGCCCGCTCGTTTAGACGGCACCCCAACACTGAGACGCCGTGACATGCCATAGTGTTGCCGCGCTGCCCTCATCCCATCCCCAAGCCACCTGGAATATTCTAGCCGACCGGCGTTTCATCCACGTGTCTCTATGACTTTCAATAGAGTTTCTGCGGATTTCCGCTAATCCGTAGTTCAATTGGTCAAGGGCTCCTATTGTATGTGACTGTTTTCAGTCTGGTTATACACTGAAATTGAATGGACCTCTGATTGCCTTGGCGAAGGCGGGCCGGAGAAACCCTTTTTTGGAGGACTCCGTATGCCCTTTGGTGCATACCGCAGCAATTCCCTTCACAGAGTTCTGAAGGTGTTAATCGCAGCAACGTTCGCTTTGTTGCTGTCAAACGCTCCCGCTGTCGCTGACAATCTTTACGGAACCATTCGCGGTACTGTCACGGATCAAAGCGGCGCAACCGTTCCCAACGCCACCGTGACCGTTACCAACACCGGGACCGGAATCTCCCGCACCGCCACCACAACCCAGAATGGCAACTTCGACATTGAGAATCTGCAGGCTCCCGGCGCCTATGACGTCACCGTAACGGCCAGCGGTTTTACGAAGTTCACCAGCACGGGCATACAGTTGAACGTGAATCAGGTGTACGTGGCCAACGCGGCGCTGCAGGTAGGCGCCACGGCGACCGAGGTCACGGTCGAAGCGAATCCCGCCCAGATCAACACCACCAGCATGCAGCTTGGAACCACGGTCACGGGTAACGCGATCGTGGACCTGCCGCTGAACGGCAGAAACTGGATCCAGTTGCAGCAGCTCCAGCCCGGAGTTGTGGGTGGATCGGACCGCTTCGGCACCGGAATGGGGGGTACGAACTTCTCGACCAACGGCTCCCAGACCCAGCAGAACTCGTTCCTGGTGAACGGCGTCGACACGGCGGACATCTCGTTGAATACCGCGGGCGTGATTCCCAGTCCCGACGCCATCGGCGAATTCCACATGGTCACCAGCACCATCAATCCCGAGTACGGCCGGAATTCCGGCGCCGTCATGAATGCAGTGATCAAGAGCGGAACCAACGCCATTCACGGCGATGCTTTCGAGTTCTATCGCGACACCAGCCTTGATGCGCGGAACTTCTTCCAGCGGACCGTGACGCCGTTCCATCAGAACCAGTTCGGCGGCACGATCGGCGGGCCGGTGGACATCCCGCACGTCTACAACGGTAAAGACAAGACGTTCTTCTTCTTCTCCTACCAGGGGACGCGCAACACGGTTCCGCAAGCTTTCACGGTTCCCACGGTGTTCAGCCAGGACCAGCGCAACGGAATCTTCACCGATCTGGCAACGTCGGGCGGCATCTCGGCAACCCCGCTCGTCGGCGATAACGGAACCACCTACGCGGCCGGCACGCCGTACTCGACCATCTTCTCCGGCGGGACAATGCCCAGCGCTGACCTGAATCCGCTGGCCGTGAAGCTCACCAACCAGTTTGTGCCCCTGCCCAATACACCCGGCAACGGATACACGTTCAATCCGTCCACGACCGGCCTCAACGACCAGTACATCACGAGGATCGACGAGAACATCCGCCCGCAGGACTCGATCTGGGGCTATTGGCTCTGGGAACGCACGCCCACCAGCAGCACACTTCCTTTCGCCGGCGCCACTCTTCCGGGCTTTGCCGCCCAGAATCAGTTCCACGGTCAGCAGTACGCGCTGGCCTGGAACCACATCTTCAGCGGCACGACGTTGAACGAGGCGCGATTCGGATACTTCCGCTTCAATTTCAACGCGGTGAATCCGGTCAATCCGATCAACCCCACCGACTATGGCTTCACGGGCATCAACCCGCAGAATCCTTCGGCGGCGTCGATCCCGGTGATGAACGTGACCGGACTCTTCACGCTGGGTTTCAGCGAGTTCGGCCCGCAGCCTCGCCTTGAGAACACTTACCAGGCCACCGACAACTTTTCGAAGCTGGTCGGGCGGCACGCATTCAAGGCCGGCTTCAGCATGGACCGCTTTCAGGTCTATAACCCTTTCTATGCGTTCCTGAGCGGCTTCTACTCGTTCTCCGGAACCGGTCCTTACTCGACCGGCGACCCAGGAGCCGACTTCCTACTGGGTCTTCCTGATCAGTACGTACAGACAAACGGCTCGGTGATCGACTCGCGGGCGCGGGAGTACTACTCGTACTTCCAGGACGAATTCAAGATCCGGCCCAATCTCACTCTGACGTACGGCCTGGGATGGGATATCGAGACGCCTTACCAGAACCTCTACTACAACGGCCGCGACGTGAACGCCTTCCGTCCCGGACAGCAATCCACAGTGTTCCCGACGGCTCCGCTGGGCGTCCTCTGGCCCGGCGACAAAGGCATCAACAGCGCAGGCGGCGTCGGGACGCCACCTACGAATTTTGCTCCCCGCCTCGGAATCGCCTGGAGTCCGGGCAGTTCGCAGAAGTGGAGCGTTCACGCCGGCTTCGGCTTGTACTACAACCGCTCGGAAGAGGAGTTGGCTTTGCAGAACCTTTCCACACCGCCCTTCTCGGTGACTTCGTTCGGAGTGGGAGGTGTCGGCGGAAGCCCGAGCCTCCAGAATCCTTATGCCGGGTGGTGCGGCGGAGCGACACCGGCAGCCTGCTCAACGGCGAACCCGTTCCCCTATTCGGCGCCGGCGGCCGGTACGGCCGTCGACTTTTCGGCGCTGGAGCCGCTCACCATCAATACGCTGAGCAAGAATTTTGGGGTGCCCTATTCTGAGAACTACAATCTCACGGTGGAGCGCCAAGTGACCAACTCCATGGTCCTCAGCGTAGGCTACGTCGGTAACGTGGCGCATCATCTCGAAGGCGCCTACGAACTGAACCCGGCAGGGCAAGCCCCGGGCGTGAATCCCGCCGCGGTCGCGGCCGGCTGCAATCCCGCCAACCTCGGTGTATGCGCCGCCGGCACGTTCCCCTACAATCCGCTGACCACGGGTCTCGCGGCCATCAACCAGCAGGCCACGGAGTTCAACTCCAACTACAATTCGCTGCAGGTCTCGCTGAACAAGCACTTCAGCCACGGGCTCGAGTTCATGGCGGCCTACACGTGGTCCCGCTACTTCGACGAGAACTCCACCTTCGACAACCAGGCCGGTTTTGTCGGTCCGGGGATCAATCCCTTCAGCTTCTCTTCCATGTACGCGCCATCGGACAACGACGCTCCGCAGCGGCTGGTTCTGAACTATGACTACACGCTTCCCTTCTACCACTTCGTACAACGATGGCGCCCGCTGACCGACGGCTGGAAACTGGTGGGCATCATGACGTTCCAGCACGGATTCCCGGTTCTGATGTCGAACAGCGCCAACCCCTCGGATACCTGCTGGGCCGCGGCCGAGGTGGTTGACGTGCCCTGCTGGGACCGGCCGGACCGCGTGTCCGGCGTGCCCTTCAACCTCAGTAATCCGCGCAACTACAACGTCGGCGGACTGCCCAACTACTGGTTCAATCCGGCGGCCTTCGCTTCGGCTGCTCCGGGCACCGGAATCGGCAACGCCTCCCGGAATCCGCTCTACGGACCTGGAATCGACAATTTCGATATGTCGCTGCTCAAGGACATTCACGTCACCGAATCGAAATACTTTGAGCTCAGGTTCGAAGCCTTCAACACGTTCAACCATGCCCAGTTCGCAGAGCCGGTCGGCGACGTCAACAATCCCAACTTCGGGCGCATTCTTGGGACCTTCACGGGCGGCGGCATCGCCGAGCGCGTGCTGCAGCTCAGCGGAAAGTTCTACTTCTAACCGCAGCGCAAGAGAGCAAGAGTATCGGGGCGCCCTGCAGCATCGGGCGCCCTTCCTTCTTGCAATCGCAGCGACGCACAGAACCGAAAGAGCTTGGAGGCGCGGCTTTGCCGCCTGCCTTGCGGAAAGCTCCCAGCTTTCCGGCCCGACAGTAAACCCCTATTTCCCTAGTTCTCTTGCTGAGGCGATCGGAAAGGCTGAGCCTCTCCGCAAGGCAGGCGGCAAGGCCGCAAGTCTCGCAGACGATCACGCGGGGGGGCCACGACATCGTCGTGGCGCCATGGCGACCGCTACCACACCCTGTCGAGATTCTGAAGTTCTTCTGAGCTCAGGCAAGAGCAAGGCGAGAGCTCTCGCAAGGGTCCAAAAGTCGGGCCTCGTCCCTACGAAGATTTTCGTTGACAATACGAATCTCTTCGTAGTATGGTGTGTCCATGGCAAACGGAAGCACGATCAAACCGACCGCCGGCGAGCTCGAAATCCTCCGCGTTTTATGGGATCGCGGCCCGTCGACGGTGCGCGAAGTACACGAAGAATTGAGCCGGAGGAAGGACGTGGGATACACCACGGTGCTCAAGCTGCTCCAGATCATGGCTGCCAAGGGCATGGTGAATCGCAACGAAAATCAGCGAGCGCACGTCTATGAGGCAAAGCGTCCCGCGGACGAAACCAAGCGGGAACTGGCCGACGACGTTCTGCAGCGCGTGTTCGGCGGATCGGCGAGCCAGCTGATGCTGCACGCGCTCGAAGGGCGGCACACCTCGCGCCACGAGATCGAGGAGTTGCGGCGGCTGCTGGACGATTACGAAAGGGGACTGCAATGATTCACTTCCTGCCCTCACCGGCGATACTCGATCCGCTCGGCCTGGTTCTGCTCCATTTCCTCTGGCAGGGTCTTGCCCTCATGGCGCTCGCCTGGGCCGCCATGGCCGCGTGCCGAACCGCTCAGGCCCGCCACGCGATCGCGGTGGCGACTCTGGCGCTGATGCTGCTCGCGCCGGTGGCGACTTTCCTGGTGGTCCGCCCCAGAAGCTCGGCGGGCGCATGGCCTCTGGCGGGGTCTTCGACGGCGGCCCACCAGGTTTCACGTCTGCTGGCCGCTGGCGGCGCCCTGACCGGCGCCATTCCCGCGCCACGCCACCTGCCGCGCCCCCGCCCGGATCTTTATCTGTGGCTCGCCGAAGCATGGCTTGCCGGCGTGATCTTCTTCAGCCTGCGCGCCGCGGGGGGTATGCTCGCGCTCGCGCGTTTGCGCCGGCGCGAGTCGCAGCCGCTTGGCGCCGATCTGCTTTCGATTTGCCTCGACCTCCAGCGACGCCTGGGTCTGAACCGGGTGATTCGCTACTGCCAGTCCCGCCTGCTCGACGCGCCGGCGGTGATCGGATGGTTCCGCCCGGTCGTGCTGCTGCCGATCTCGGCACTGACGGGGCTTTCGCCGCAGCAACTCGAAGCGGTCATCGCGCACGAACTGGCCCACATCCGGCGGCTCGACGCGTTTGTGAACGTCTTCCAGACCGCGGCGGAAACCCTGCTGTTCTATCACCCCGCCGTATGGTGGGTGAGCGGACGCATCCGCGCCGAGCGCGAGAATTGCTGCGATGACGCCGCGGTCGCGGTGTGCGGAGGCGCGACCGAGTATGCGCGCGCGCTGGTGCTGATGGAAGCGTGGCGGACGTCACCCGTGCTGGCCCTGGCGGCGAATCAAGGGTCGCTGAAAGAGCGTATCGTGAGGCTGATCGGATCGCGCCCTGGCGCCAGCGCAGGCCGATCGGAGCTGCGCAGCGCCGGATTGGTGGTCGTGCTGCTGGGCATCGCGAGCCTGTTGCTGGCCGGCAACTCGCTCGTCGGTCTCGCTCACAACGTTCTCAATTCGCAACAGACGATTTCCCGCGCGACGGCGGCGACGTCGAGAGTGGAAGTGAAGGTCCTGGTCCACGAGACGCTGACACGCGCGTTCCGCGCGGAGCGCGCAACGGCGGCGGCGCGCGCGGTTCGGAACGTCGAGCAAGCAGTGCTTAACCATGCGGAGATGGCTGCTGCAGAAGCTCCTGCCGCAAAGGCAACCCTAGAGGCCGCGCCGACGCCGGGCAAGAATACCAATCAGAACGAGGCTCAAAGCGCCAACAACAACAGCAATCAAAACGAGGCCAAGGACTCGTACGTCGACGGACTTGCTTCCGCCGGACTCAAGAATCTCTCAGCCGACGATCTCGTCGCTCTCAAGGTCCAAGGCGTGACGCCCGCTTATCTGCGCGCCATTCACGAAGCCGGTCTCAATCCCGATGTCGACGAACTGGTCGGGATGAAAATCCAGGGAGTGACGCCCGAGTATATCCGCGAGCTGAAGAGCCAGGGCTACAACCCGAACATCGACGAGATTATCGGTTTCAAGGTTCAGGGCATCTCGCCGGAGTACATCCAGAGCATTCGCGCGCTGGGATTCAATCCCAAAGCCGACGAGATCATGGGGCTTAAGGTTCAGGGTGTAACACCGGACTACATTCGCGAATTGCACGCGCAGGGCTTTGATCTGAATCTGGACGACATCATCGGCATGAAAGTGCAGGGAGTCACCCCGGAATACGTGAACGCCTTGCGCGCGGCCGGATTCAAGGTGACCGCGGAGGAGGTGATCGGGATGAAAGTGCAGGGAGTGACGCCGGAATACATTCGCGACATGCGCGCCGCGGGCGTGGATCCCAAGACTGACGAACTGATCGGACTCAAGGTCCAAGGTGTTACGCCGGAATACGTCCAGCAGATGAAGGCCGAGGGCATCAAGCCCTCCGCCGACGAATTGATTGGCCTGAAGGTGCAGGGTGTAACGCCCGAATACATCCGGGGCCTCAAGGCGCAAGGCGTCAACGTGAGCTCCGACGAACTCGTCGGGATGAAGGTGCAGGGCGTAACCCCAGATTACGTGCGCGAAATGAAGGCCGCAGGGTTCAATCCGAGCACCGACCAGTTGATCGGCATGAAGACCCAGGGCGTGACGCCGGAGTACGTCAAGGCGCTGCGCGCAGCCGGGCTGACGAATCTCAACCTCGACGATCTGATTTCCGCCAAGGTGATGGGTGTGACGCCGGAGTTTGTGGAGAAGGCGAAGAGCCACGGCTTCCAGAACCTGACGATCGATAAGCTGATCGCACTGAAGCAGGCAGGAGTTTTTTAAACGAGTGGCGAGTGACAAGTGGCGAGTGGCGAGCAAGAGAGCATTCACAATCTGCGAAGGTTTTCCTGCTCGCCACTAGCCACTCGCCGCTAGCCACTTTTGGCTGATTGAGTTGCAGCGAGCCGTTCTGGTTCTGGACCACAGAGGTCACAAAGGTCCCGGCAGCGACAGTCTTGGAGGGCTTATGATGAGGAACAAGATCGGATTCGCAATCGGACTCGCGGTGGCGATTTGCTTGTTGTCGGCGGCGAGGACGACGCTCTTCGCGGCCGCCGCGAACGCCACGGCCACCGGCGACTGGACGCTCAGCAAGTCCGATGAGCCCGGCAAGGTGCACTTCGCCGTGATCCGGCACGAGCACGGAAATCACAGCGAATCGAGTTCTGACTGGGCTCTGGACCAGTTTCAGGGTCTGGATATGTCGGCTACTGCCCGCCACGAAGTGAAGTTCGCGATTTCGCGCGAGGCCGGCAAGTTCGATTGCGAGGGCTTCCTCGACAACGGCGAGGGTGCGGGATTGTTTCACTTCTACCCGAATGAACAGTATCCGCAGCAGATGAAGGCGCTCGGATTCGACGGCATCGACACCGAGAAGCAGATCACCATGGCCGTCGAAGACGTCACCACCGAGTTCGCGAAGCAGATGAAAGCCGAGCACCTGGAAGGGCTCGACACCGACAAGCTGATCGCCTTCCGCATCTTCGGCGTGACCACGCAGTTCATCGAAGATCTGCGCCGGTCAGGTCTGAACGTAACCGACAGCGACAAGCTGGTAGCGTTTCGAATCCACGGCGTCACCCCCGAGATGGTTCAGACGCTGCACAACCTGGGCTATAAGCCAGACGAGGACAAGCTGATCGCCATGCGGATCCACGGCGCCACGCCCGAGTGGATCCAGCAGCTCAGCAAGGCCGGCTACAACCACGTGGATCTCGACCAGCTCATCGCCTTTCGCATCCACGGCGTGTCGCCGGAGTTCATCGACAAGCTGCAAGGTCTGGGTTACTCGCATCCGAATGCGGACGAACTGATTGCTTTCAGGATTCACGGCGTCTCACCGGAATTCATCGGCCAGCTCAAAGACCTGGGGTATTCGCACCCTGATCCGGATCAGTTGATCGCCTTTCGAATCCACGACGTAACGCCCGATTTCATTTCCAAGATGCGGTCGCGCGGCATGAAAGATCTCACGCCGGATCAGCTGGTCAGCATGAGAATTCACGGGATCGATTAGCGAGCCTCTCCGCCGCCTGCCTTGAGGAAAGGCTCCTCCTTCCCGCATCCACCGTAAAGAGAACAATAACGTTGCCGCCGGCCCGGAAAGCCGCGCGACGCAGTCCGCTGCTACTCGTTCGTGATGGTCGCCATGCTGCCGTCCACCTTCTTCAGCCTCACGGTAAACTTCTCGTTGTAGGTACGCGCCCTGTCCTGCAGGACACTCAAGGCCACGGCCTCGCCCAACTCGATCGACGTGTCCGTGTCGCTCCGCCAGTGGATGCCGGCGTGAATCCCGTGACCGAAACTGACATTGTGCGCGAGCTTGTGCAGCTCGCCATTAACGGTCATCTGACTGGCGTCGGCGCCGGTGTAGTTCTCGAGGCTTGTTCCATCGCTCGACGGTACCTGCGGGTTGGAAATCGGGAAATCGCCATCAAAGAAGAATTTCAAAACCGTGATGCACGCACCCGCGACCGTGCCGTGTCCGGTAGGATAGGCCGGGTGCGTCGGCGATCCTTCGGGAAAGGCCTGGGTCAGGAAATAGCTGCCGTTGTTTGTGGCAAAGCTCTGTTCAACCGCCTGCGAGTTCAGCACGACAGGGCTGAGATTGCCGTCAATCGTGTTGCCCTTGCCCGTCTTGATCAGGTGCACGATCCCGCCGCCCGATTCCGGCCGATGACGAAGGTGAACCCACCATTTCTGATACCAGACCGCCTTGAGCGCTTCGCTGCCGACAGCCCCCAGCGTCGAGGCGATATCAGGCTGGCCGAACGTGCCGAACCCGTTTTGCGTTTTGGAAATATTGTAGGGATTCCCCGGGTTCAGAGGCGCGCCGATAGCATTCAACACCAAGTACGCGGTAAAAAACTCCTGATAGAGCACGTCGCCGTGTGTAAGAGCGGCCAGCCCCCGCCCGTTGTGCAGGTAGATAGGCGCATCGCTCTGCAGGTTGAGGCCCGTGGAGACGCCGTTTTGCACCTGCTGGAACGTGGTCGGGTCCAGCATGTAGTCGATTCCCGGCTTGAAGGTGGCGTACTGCTGATCGATCGGCAGCGCGCCCATGGATGTGCTCTGGAGCAGGAACTGCGACATATAGGGTCCAACGGTTTCGCCGGCGAAGGTGCCGTCTGCCAGGCCGCCGCGAAACAAGAGCTCCGGCGTGACCTGGTTGGCCGCATTGCGCGGTCCCTTGTAGCTCGCGATCCCCGACAATTCGGCGGCGGCCTGCGCCGCGATCGGATTGGAGCCGTAATCCGCGAACCCGACGTCCCGGAGCAGTGATGCCCAGTAGAGTTCGACCAATTCAGCGGCATAATCGTCGCTCGCCAGCGCCGGCGCCGGCGGCATCCGGAACTGGCTGGCGTCCAGGCACTCAAGATCGAAGGCCAGCCCGCCCTGCGGACCGTTCAGCGTGCGCGGTCCACCCAAGATGATTTTCTCAAAGTCCGCGGGGTCGCCAGTCTCCAGCGCGTGCTTGAATGATTTGAAGGCCGCATGGTCTACACGGCCGATCCCGGATTGCAGAATGCCTTTGGTGTAGGTTCCACATCTGTCGGTGTAGCGGGCCTCATCTCCATTGTCGAACTGCAGGGGCACCAGAACGGACGCGTCCCGCCCGGCAGCCTGGGTGCGCAGGACGAGGGATCTCAGGACACGATTCGTTGTCGCCGGGGATGTCGTCAAACTCATTAGCATTCCTCCGTTTCACGGACTCAGTCCGGTAGGTTCAAACCAGAATAGCCGAACCTGGAGCCTGGCTCAGAGAGACCTTTTGCGACTGTAGATTACACAGTTTGGAACCGCCGCCCTCGTTGACATGCCGCCACGCTGCTGATAGTCTATTCCGACGTTACTTCTTCTTTTTTCCCCGGTGACGCCAAGCTAACCGGAAAGGACTTTGGAGGCTTCATGACTGATCATAGCGCCCCCCGTGTGCGCCGAGCGGCGCGAGCGGTGGGGGTTTCGTTGCTCTTCGCGGCCCTTATGGGAATCTCCGCCGTCTGGGGCGGTCATTGGATGCAGGCTCTCGGTACGCAACAGCGCGCGGCCCGGAACGCGGCGGCGGCGATTCCAACACCAGTTAAATCAAAGCTTTCGGAGACTTCCCGGTGGCACGATGTCTACGCCCAATTGCCCCTGACCTTCGAGGCTAATCAGGGTCAAACCGATCGACGAGTGAAGTTCCTGTCCCGCGGCGATGGCTACGCCCTGTTCCTGACCCGCGATGAAGCGATTCTGGCGCTGAGAAGGAGCGGCAAGCCGCGGCAATCGGCCTCGGTCCATCAGGCGGAACCCGCCGTTTTGCGGATGAGTCTAGCCGCGAGCAACCGGAACGCTACGGTGACCGGCATCGATGAGCTTTCGGACAAGAGCAACTACTTCGTCGGCAACAACCCCGTCCACTGGCAGACCGGCGTCGAGAATTATGCGCGTGTCCGATATCAGAAGGTCTATCCCGGCATCGACCTGATCTACTACGGCAACCAGCGTCAACTGGAGTATGACTTTGACGTCGCTCCTGGGGCCGATCCCGGCGCCATCGCGCTGCGGATCGGCGGCGCGGACCGCGCCAGCATCAGTTCGCTCGGCGACTTGGTTCTCGAAACCAAAGGCGGTCAGGTGATATTTCACCGCCCCGTGATCTATCAGGCGAGAGGCGGCCAGCGAGAAGACATCGCAGGTGGGTATCGGCTGGTCCGCCGGTCTGCGGACAGCGTTCAGGAAGTCCGGTTCGATGTGGGCGCCTACGACCCCAGCCGGCAGCTCGTCATCGATCCCAACCTGAGCTACTCGAGCTACCTGGGCGGAAGCGGGGACGATTACGGTAACGCGGTCGCGGTGGATTCCGCGGGCGACGCCTATCTCACCGGCCAGACGATCTCGACGAACTTCCCGGCGCTCGGTCCTTACCAGGACAGTTGCGAAAGCTGCACGACTTTCAGTCAACCGGACGCCTTCGTAACCAAAGTGAATTCATCGGGCACCGCGCTGGTGTATTCCACCTATGTCGGTGGCAACTACGAGGATGTGGGAAATGCCATCGCGGTGGACTCGAGCGGGAATGCCTACGTTGCCGGCGCCACAAGCTCGTCAGATTTTCCCGTGCTCGGCGGTTTCCAAGCCACCTCGGGCGGTCCAACGGAACCCGGCGTTCCCGGAGATGCGTTTGTCTTAAAGCTGAACCCCGCCGGATCGGCGCTGGTCTATTCGTCTTATCTCGGCGGCACGGCCGAGGACGACGCTTACGGGATCGCCATCGACAGCATCGGCGAAGCTTTCGTGGTGGGGCATACCGAATCCACCAGCTTCCCGTTGCAGAACGCCTTTCAGGCACAGAATAACGGTAGCTTCGACATATTCGTGACGAAGATCGGAAGCGGCGGCGCCACTATTCTTGCCTCGACGTATCTCGGCGGCGCGAGCGAAGACGATGGCTACGCCATCGCGGTCGACAGCAGCGGCAACGCTTACATTACCGGCCAGACGCTCTCCAACAATTTCCCGACCGCCAGCGCCTACGCGGCTGCTTACGGGGGAGGCTCTGACGCCTTTGTCGCAAAACTGACCTTCTCCGGGTCGAAGATCGCCCTCGGCTATTCCACCTACCTGGGCGGTACGAGTACGGACCAGGGGTTTGGACTCGCGCTCGACAGCTCCAAAAACGTCTACGTGACTGGTCTCACCAGTTCCACAGACTTTCCCACGGTCAATCCTTTCCAGGCTGCGTTCCAGGGAGGATCATCCGACGCGTTCCTCAGCAAGCTGAGCAGCAGCGGCGCCACTTTGACCTATTCCACGTACCTGGGCGGCAGCCAGGGCGAGGGAGGCCGCGCGGTCGCCGTGGACTCCACCGGGTACGCTCACGTGGCCGGCTACACCTCCTCCTCCAACTTCCCCACGGCGAATCCCGAACAGTCGACTTACGGCGGCAATCAGGACGGCTTTCTCAGCGAGGTGACTCCGTCGGGCTGCGCTCTGGTCTTCTCGAGTTTTATGGGCGGCAAGTCCACCGATACGACGAACGGGGTGGCGGTCAATTCCTCGGGCGACTCCTATCTGGTCGGATCGACGGTCTCGAATGACTTCCCGACCCAGAAACCGTTCCAGGCGATGACGGGAGGCAAAACCGACGCCTTCGTCGCGAAGGTCTCCAGTGCCAAGGGTCCGGCGGTGTGCCTTTCCCCGGGATCGCTGAATTTCGGGTCGGAAACTGCCACAACCACAAGCGCGCCGATGACGGTGACTCTGACGAACGATGGCAGCGATACGCTCGACATCACCAGCGTCGCGTCAAGCGGCCCGTACGCGGAAACGAACACCTGCGGCAGTTCGGTGAGCGCGGGAGCGAATTGTACCATCGACGTAACGTTCAGCCCCACGTCGGCGGGGAATCAGGGCGGGTCGGTTACCATTACCGACGATGCGGCCACCGTCAGCGGGGCGACGCAGACGATTCCCCTCTCCGGCACGGGCACGGATTTCAGCCTGGCAATCACACCCGGTTCAGTTTCGGTATCGCCGGGTCAGACGGCAACCTACACCGTCACTTTGCAAGCGTCCGCCAAATTCACTGACACGGTCACCCTGAGTTGCAGCGGCGATCCGTCGCCGGGAAGCTGCTCGATTTCACCGACGTCGATCACCCCGACGGGCGGCAGCAATGCGATGGCTACGCTGACGGCTACAACCGTCGCCTCAGGGATGACTCCGCCGGGCGGCTTCGGGAACGTGAGGCCCCCCTTCCTCTGGCTGATTGCCCTGCTGGGATGCGGACTGCTGGGCGTGGCCGCCTGGGCGCGGCGCGCGCAGCGGGCGCGGGTCTGGTCGAGTCTCATCACGGCGGCGGGCTTTGCCCTGCTGGTTGCGGTCTGGTTTGGCTGCGGAGTTTCGGTTGTGACGCCCCACCACACGCTGCCTGGCAGCTACCCCTTGACCGTTACCGGAACCGCGGGTTCGTTGACGCACACCGTCAGCGCCACCATGGCCGTTCAGTAGGAGCTCCCGTAAGACAACGAAGGCCCGGGTTTTCGTCCGGGCCTTTTCTTTGTGCCGTTTGGCGGCGACTCAGTTTGACGTGGCACGGCCATCCTGGCCGTGCCCATTCACAGGCGGGACGCCCGTGCCACGTTGAGTGCGTCGCTGCCCGGCGTTTACAACCCTGGCAGCACGACCGCCATCGTTGTAAGCTGAGCTTTAGGAGGCTTCATGAGCAAGAACTGGCTTCGAAATCTGGTTTTTGGAGGAGCGCTTCTGGCACTGACCGCAGCCTCTGCCCTGGCGCAGGACCTCGTCAAGGAAGCGATGGGCACATTTCCGGTGGACACCGAGCGGCTGGAGTATTCCAACACAGCCAAGCTTCGCACCCTGCCCGATTACGCGACGCTCCATGCAAAGTACCTCGCGCCCGAGCTGCGGACCCTCGAAAACCAACTCGCGACGCTCGGCATCCGCGAGAACGCCATCAACCAGGTGGTGCTCGGCTGGCACATCAGCGGCGGACGATTGACGATGGATGGCCTGGCTTCCGGCCAGATCGACGCGCAGAATATGGCTCGCCAGGCGGCAGCGCAAGGCATGGCTCCCACACCCATGGGGTCCGCCTCCGCTTACTGCTTTGGAAATGCGGACAACTCGATGTGCGTCGCGGCCCTCGGCCAGTCGATCGGCGCCTTCGCTCCCCGCGACGAGCTCAGGTCCATGCTCGACGTTCGTTCCGGCCAGGCGCCGGCCCTCAACGCATCCCAAGGCTTCTCCACTCTGCTGGAGCGCGATCGCAAAGACACCCCCATCTGGGGCGTGGCGACGGCATCGGCGATCGAAGACGCTTTCAAGGGCTGGATGCCGGTGCAGAAGAACCTGCCCATCGACCTCGGAACCGTTTTCAAGAACGTGGAGTCGCTGGCCTACAGCGTTCAACCTACGGACAGACTGCACGTCTCCGTGGAGATGGCCTGCACGTCGGCCGAGGCCGCGAGCACTCTGCGCCAGGGCTTCGACGAGCTGCGCCTGTTTCAAAAAGTGGCCTGGCAGCAGCAGTATCCGAATACACCCAATCCCTTTGACGACTTGACGGTCGGGGCGAACGGCCAGACCTTACTTCTGAGCCTGAGCACACCCTACTCCGCGCTCGAGGTGCGCGCGAGCCAATAGTCCGGCGCTGAGTCGTGTCCCAGTTGTGGCGCAGGCATCTTGCCCAAAAGCACGCTGGGAAGCTTGCACCACAAACTGAGCCTTTCCGCAACCAGGACCGAACGCCCTCAAGCGCGAGGCCGCACCCTCACGCCGGCGTTGGCGGCTTGCGAAATCCTCTCGAAGCTGGGCAACGTTTCGGTCGGCTACATCAATCTCCCGGCCGACCGGCGCGAGGTCCCCCTGGTGTTTCAGGCCGACGAGTTCGACGGCTGGGCGTCCACGGAGTTGAGTTCTTTCGCCTGGCAACTGGCGGGCGCCTACGCAGCCCGGCTCGACCTCTCGGCCTCGCCGCCGGATTGCCGGGGCAATCCGCAGGGGCTTCCCGGATATTGCGGGACGTTGGGACTGTTGTCCCAACACGATTTCGCTTATGCCGGGTTTCTTTCGCGCGCCGCTTTCGAGAGGTACACGGTCAGGTCGGGAGATTTGTTGAGGGCCAGCCGCTCCCCGGCGGCGGACTGGCAATCGTCGCCGGAACACGGAGCGTTGAACGGCCGCATCGTCCTGATCGGCGCCACCTGGCACGAGTGGGGACAAGGACGCGGCCCTCTGGTGGATGCGTACTCCAGTCCCGCGGGACGGTGCCCTAACCTAATTTCGGCCGGTACCTGTGGCCGCGCGATTTTGTGCTGCTATTGCCCACAAAAGCCGCCCTTACGCCGAAATTAGCATGAAACCGAGCAACAAGGACGGAGGTATCCCATCCTGAGGAATGCTGGTCGACGGCCGGTCAAGCAGCCGCCCCTCGGGCGAGAGCGCCGGCAGGTTTCCGCGGCGCGGCGAGGGCGTGGTTCAGGACGTCGGCAACGCCGGTAATGCTCGCCTGCACCTCGGGGCTGACCGACTGCATGAAATCGGTCTGACGCGGCTGAATCCCGATCAGGAAAATGCTGGCGTGCGTCTCGCGCTCGAAATAGCCCATCAGAGCGTTGATCGGCATGCGATAAGTCGAGGGCCAACACGCGGCGATCCGGTGCTTATCCAGCAAGACGACGGAGCCGGGCACGGAATAGAGATTGATAGATCCAACCATGATGATGGTGTCCGGCCGCTGATTCACAACCTGGCGCCAGTGGTTCTCCGGTGCGTCCTGCGCATCGATCGCGTACACGCCGGGGACATCGCGAATCTGCCGGGCGACCAGGCCACCGGCGGCGTCGTCTCCCCGGCACGGATTGCCGAGGCCCATCACAACCACCTCGCCCTGAATCCTGCCAGCGAGTTGCTCGCGAAGCTCCGTGACGGCTGGCCCGACGGGTTCCGGTGGCGCCGGGGTCGTCTCGGCAGCGCCCTCTACGGGGGGTCTTGGCGCTAGAAGCTCGCAAAGGTAAGGCCGGGGATCAAGTTCGCAAATCAGAAACTGTTCCAGCGCGAGCGGCCAATACCAATCGCAGGCAGCGAATACGTAAGCTCCGACTGTGGCCTCGGAATCGCGCAGCAGCAAGGCCCATCGTTCCGGCGCCTTGTTCCGCGCATCCGAAGAGCCTGGGACCCAATGACCGTACATCCGGCTGGCCAGGCCTCCATCGTGCTCCGGCGCGCCCGCGGATTTCCCCACAAATGCCACTGCGCCTTTGCCGTCGACGAAATAGTAGATTCCCGGTTTGGATCCCCACAAGAACGCACCCCTGTCGCGCGCCTCGTACTCACGCTTGAATTGATCAAGCCGTAACTCGATTCGCTCAGGCCTCTTGATGCCCGGGGCCCTTGCGAGAAAGGAGTCCACCAAAACCTCCAATTGCCCTTTGTTCCCCATGCGCCTCCTTTACCGCCGAAGCGGTGCGCGGGTGCCTGCCCCTCTTTCGCGCTTTGGTGTGTGACGGCAGCGTGCCGCGAGAACATGACTCGCAGCCGCGAGTGCAAGACAGAAGCGACTTTGCAATGGTTGGCATGGCCGTACTCTGCCTGCTGATATCTGCCTTTTTTATGCGCGATTCCGGCAGCCTAGTCTGTGATCAAGGTCACAATTAGCCAGCTTGGTAATCCGTCAGGCGAACCCGGGACTGCAGTGGTTGGTGGTTGGCCCGCTCAGTGCAGCCCGCCGGTTATAGCAAGCTGGTTACTACCGTTGCTCGCCAACGTAGATCTTCAATGTGCGCAGTTCGTCCAGTTCGCGATATACTGACCGGCAATCCCGCGGGGGAATCGAGGTCGCGGTTGGGAGAAGAGGGGGATCCGATGCCATCGATTGCGTCGTTCAAGGCTCTAGTCCGAATTACCAGCGCCTGCACAGTACTAACCCTGGCCGGAACAGTCTCGTCATCATGGGGCCAGGTTTCCGCCACCACCTACCATTATGACAACTACCGAACCGGCTGGAATTCACAGGAAAGTGTGTTGACGCCGGCCAACGTCAACAGTTCGTCGTTCGGATTGCTGAAAAGGGTCCAGCTCGACGACCAGGTGGACGCCCAGCCGCTGGTGGTTCCGAACGTCACGATTACGGCCGGCCCACATCCGGGCCTGCACGACGTCGCCTACGTCGCCACCGAGGGAAATACGGTCTACGCGATCGATGTCCACAGCGGTCAGGTGCTGCTGAATCCGAAATTCGGCACCCCGATCCCGTATCCGCTGGGCTGCGGGAACAACGGTCCGAACGTCGGCATCACCTCCACCCCGGTCATCGATCCCACAACCAACATTCTGTACGTCATGGTATACAGTGCGGTCAGCGGCAAGCCGACGTACCAGATCCACGCGCTGGACCTCGGGAGTCTCGCCGACAAAGTAGCCCCGCAGACCGTAACCGGCTCCCACACGCTATCGAATGGAGCTACTTTTGACTTCACGGCCACCGTGCAACGCCAGAGGCCCGGACTGCTGCTGGCGAACGGGAACGTGTACGCCGGATTCGGCAGTTTCTGTGATTTCGCGGCCAACGTATCCCGTGGTTGCCTCCTCGGCTGGCAGATCGGAACCCTGACGCCGCTGGCCGCCAACCAGGTGTTCGACACGCAGGCGACATCGCCCAACAGGTTTTTTCTCTCGTCCATCTGGATGTCTGGCTACGGGCCCGCGGCCGACGACTCCGGCAATCTCCTGTTCGTGACGGGTAACTCCGATTATTCCGGCACCACGTATAACGGGATCACGAATATCCAGGAAAGCGTGGTGAAGGTCTCGCCCGATCTCCAGTCCGTGGTGGACCTTTTTACCCCCGACAACGTGGGCTCGCTGGACCAGGCCGACACGGACTTCGGGTCGGGAGGCGCCCTGATTCTGCCGGATCAGCCGGGACAGATACCGCACCTGGCCCTGGCCGCAGGCAAGTACGGAACCATGTACTTCATGAACGAGGACAACCTCGGTGGCTATTCGGCGACGACGAACAACGTGCTGGGAAGCTACCAGGTGGGCTCCTGCTGGTGCGGGCAGTCCTACTACGTCGACCCGACCGACGGCTTGGCGCGCGTGGTTTCGAGCGGCGGCAACACGATCAACGTATGGAAGCTCCAGACCTCTCCCTCGCCGTCACTGACCAAGGTCAGCACTTCGACGAACATCGAGTTGGGCTATCAGTTTCCGGGATTCTTTACGTCGATCTCCTCCAATGGAACGGCGAACCCGATCATCTGGGCCTTGTCCCGCGCGGGGAGTGCCCAGGGGTCGCCCATCTACCTCTACGCCTTCAACCCGGACGCCGGCGGAACCACCCTAAGACCGATCTTCCAGGCTATCGCCGGGAGTTGGCCCAATGTGGGCGGCGACGCCAACCTGATTCCTGTCGTGGCCAACGGCCAGGTCTTCATCGCCAGCAATAAGCAGTTGCAGATCTTCGGACTGAAGAAGTGAAATCGCGCGGGTGCCAGCGTCCTGCGAATTCTTATTGGCTCCGAGAAAACCTACCGGTAGCATGTCTCAGTTTGTGGTGTACGCTTCCTAGCGTGCCTTTGGGCACAACGCAGGCAATATGCCTGCGCCACAAACTGAGACACGACCAAAAATTTTACAAACTGGCGACAGAACCGCGACACGAAGCGCGAGGCTCGTGGTCCACACTAGACTCCTAAAGCCACAGGAGGTTGCACGATGTCTTTCAAGCTCATCAAGAGTCTGAGCCTGGCTCTGGCTCTGGCCGCGTCGCTTTCGGCCGCGGTCCCATCTTCGGTCAAGCTCTCAAACGAATCCGGCGCGCCGGCCGCGCTGGTCGGTCTCAGCGGAGCGGGCTTTGGCCCAATCGAGACCATCGACCTTTTCTTTGACGCGGCAAAGATCGGAACTACGCCAAGCGGTCCCGACGGGACTTTTTCCGCCAACATTCGGATTCCCAGGTTGGCAGCGTACGGGCCGCACACGATCACGGCCCAAGGCGAATCAAGCGGACTGAAGGCCGGCGAGTCTTTCAGCGTTAGCGTGAACTGGCCACAGTTCCACTTCCAACCGACGCGCACGGGCCTTAATCCCTCCGAGACGCTGTTGAGCCCGGCGAATGTCTCCCGCCTTCGGCAGAGCTGGGTGGGAATTATGGGCGACCTGGTGGACTTCTCCTCCCCGGCCGTGGTAAACGGCGTGGCTTACATCGGCTCGACGGACGGGTTCCTCTACGCTTTCAATGCGACCGGCTGCGGAAGCTCAAGCTGTGAGCCGTTGTGGAAGGGCGACACCGGAGGGAACGACTCCATCTACTCCTCACCGGCCGTCATCAACGGCATGGTGTATGTGGGATCGAACAACCACAAGTTGCTGGCTTTCACTGCCGGCGGATGCGGAATGAACATCTGCGAGCCCGTCTGGACGGGGACGCTGGGAGGATCGGTGCTCGAATCGGGTCCCGCGGTCGCGAACGGCGTGGTCTACGTGGGCGCCTTTGACAAGCTCCTCTATGCCTTCAACGCCGCGGGTTGCGGACAGAGCACCTGCGCCCCGATCTGGACCGGGGCTACGGGAGGCAAGATTACGTCGTCCCCTGCAGTGGCGAACGGCACGGTGTTCGTGGGCTCGAATGATGGCAAGCTCTATGCCTTTAATGCCTCGGGCTGCGGCGGCTCCACCTGCTCGCCGACTTGGACGGCTCAAGCTGGAAGCTCGACCTCGGAGTCGTCGCCGGCCGTCGCCAACGGCGTGGTTTACGTCGGATCGTTCGATCGCAATCTCTATGCCTTCAAGGCGAGCGGTTGCGGCCACTCCACCTGCCAGCCGCTCTGGAAGGGCACGACCGGCGATGCCATCGAGTCCTCGCCGGCCGTCGGTGGAGGCCTCGTCTTTGTGGGATCGGATGACGGTCTTCTGAACGCGTTCAGCGCGGCGGGCTGCGGTCAATCAACCTGCCTGCCACTGTGGAAGGGAATCGCCACCGGCGAGCAAGCCGCGGTCCTATCCGGGCCGGCAATGGCCAACGGGGTGGTTTACGTGGGAGAGAACAACGGCCAGGTCCTGGGCTATAACGCGCGAGGCTGCGGACAATCGATCTGCTCGCCGCTGTGGAGCGGCCTGATTCAGAACGAGCCGATTGTATCGTCCTCGCCGGTTGTCGTGAACGGGACCGTGTACGTGGGCTCGGCGGACCAGCTGGCCCCCCCCATCGGACGGCTCTACGTTTATAAACTGCCGGGCCATTGAGGCTCGGCCGTCGATGCGATGCGACAGCAGGTCTCCCGCATCCGCGGGTGGCCACGACGCCTGGGGTGGCGACGACGTCGGTCCTTATGTCGTCGCCACCACTCCCGACATCCTCGTAGGGGCGGGCCCTGTGCCCGCCCCCGATTCAAAACTACGCAGGCGCAAGGAAGTAAGCGCGGGGTCGCCCGTTTTGCGAACCCGTTGAGCGGGCGCCCGAACACGGCAGGCACGTGGGCCTCCCCCTACATCGGAATTGCCTCTGCTTTGTGCCTGGTGCAAACTGCCCCACCGCAAAGTGGGTAGCGCAGACTTCGTGCTTTTCGAAGTCTGCAGCCTCTCTTCGCCTGCGGAGAGGGCGCTTGGCGACATCGAGTATGCTTCTGTGACCGCCTCAGCCTCCTGCCAATCAGCAGCCCCGGATCTGAAGAGAAGCCGCAGAGGCTCTGAGAAGCGAGACTCTGCGCTACCCCGTCTGCTTGCTGCCGGTTACGTACTGCCGACCGCTCTACGTGCCATATCCTTTCAGCGTCACGACCTGCGGGCTGCCGCCACCGTTGTCGACCGCGTCGAGCGTCGCCGTGCGTGACCCCTTCGCTTGCGGCGTGAAGGTCACGCTGATGCTGCAGCTTGCTCCGGCTGCGAGGCTGTTTCCACAAGTGTTGGTCTGGGCGAAGTTGGCCGGATTCGATCCCCGAAGGCCGATGCCCACGTTCACTGCGCGATAACCGTAATTGGTCATCGTGACGGTTTGCGCCGCGCTGGTGGTGCCCACCGTCTGGGTGTAGAAGTTCACCGTCGAGGGCGAGAGCCCTACAATGGTGCCGGCACCTGAAAGTGAAACCGTCTGCGGCGAATCGGAAGCATTGTCGGTGATCGTGACCGTACCGGTGACGGTACCAAGGACGCGAGGCGAGAAGAACACGTTGATGTTGCATTTCGCCCCGACCGCCAAGCTGGAGCCGCAGTTGTTCAGTTCAAAGAAGCTGTCGCTGGCGACAATGCTGCTGATGGCCAAGGTCGCGGTGCCGGTGTTGGTCAAAGTCACGGTTTGAGGCGCGCTTGGCGTGAAGACCAGTTGCGCCCCAAACGTCAGGCTGGCGGGAGAGAGCGTCACGATCGGGTAGGGCGGAACCTGCAGCAGAACGGAAACCGTACCGACGGGTCCGCACATGGGACCGCTCCCGCAGTAGTTTGTCGCGGCCAAGTCGAGCTTGCCGTCGCCGTTGAAGTCGCCCACCGCGACGGACATGGGCCAGAAGCCCGTGCTTGGAGACGAGGCGAGAGTGAAATTGCCGGTGCCGTCTCCCAGCATGACCGAAAGCGTGTTGCTCTCAGGGTTTGCGGTTGCCAGATCCAGCTTGCCGTCCCCGTTGAAATCACCCACCGCTACTGACGCGGGCGAGGAGCCTGTGGCCGGAGACGAGGCCAGAATGAAATTGCCTGTGCCGTCTCCCAACATGACCGAAAGCATCTGGCTCCCACCGTTTGCGGTTGCCAGATCCAGCTTGCCGTCCCCGTTGAAATCACCCACCGCCACCGACGCGGGCGAGGAGCCTGTGGCCGGAGACGAGGCCAGAGTGAAATTGCCGGTGCCGTCTCCCAACAGGATGGAAATCGTGTTGTCCCCCACGTTGGCGACCGCCAAATCCAACTTGCCGTCCCCGTTGAAGTCGCCTACCGCCACGGAGAAGGGGACCGAACCCGTAGCGGGAGACGAGGCCAGAGTGAAATTGCCCGTGCCATCCCCCAGCAGGATCGAAACGGTGCTGCTCTCGCTGTTCGCAGTCGCGAGGTCCAGTTTGCCATCGCCATTGAAGTCACCCGTCGCCACGGAGTTTGGCTCATAGCCCACCCGCGGAGAGGAGACCACGGTGAAGTTGCCTGCGCCGTCCCCCAGCAAGACCACAACCTTACTAAATTCATAATTGTCGACCGCGGCCAAGTCCAGCTTGCCGTCCCCGTTGAAGTCGCCCACGGCCACTGAGTAGGCGTTCCAGACCGTAGCGGGAGACGATGCCAGGGCGAAGTTGCCGTCGCCGTCTCCCAGCAGGATCGAAATGTTCCCGGGTTCACACACGGGCTCTTGCTCCGTATCGGAGCAGAAATCTAGGTTTCCGACCGCCAAATCGAGCTTGCCGTCTCCGTTGAAATCGCCTACCGCCACTGCCACTGGATAGGTACCTGTGGCCGGAGACGAGGCAAGTTTGAAGGCTGGGGTCTCAGTGCTAGCTGTGATCGACAAGAACACGACGTTGGACGTGCCACCGCCGGGCGCAGGATTGACCACCGTCACCCAGCCCGTGTTCGTCGTGGCGACGTCCGCGGCCGGCACGACGGCGGTCAACTGTGATCCGTTTACGAACGTGGTTGCGAGCGGGCGACCGTTCCAGTTCACGGTGGAGCTGGAAACGAAGCCGGTGCCATTGACCGTAAGCGTGAAATCTGGACCGCCCGGCGCGATAGCGTCCGGCACCAGCGGCTGATTGATGAAAGGCACGGGAGCTTGCGCGTAGCTGAACGCCGCGACAAGACCGAGAACAAGCGTCGCCAAACCGATGGAAGCTTTTCTCACGTTCGTTCTCCTTTCTGTTTTTTGCACCCTTGCCGGGCAAGGGGGTGTAGCGCGGACCTGTTTTTTAGGTCCGCGGCTTTTCGTAGGGTTGGAGAGACGCCGCGGACTTCAAACAACGGAAGTCCGCGCTACCCCGCTCTCTTCCGTGCAATCTTGCCGGGGGAAAGGGCGCGGCTTCAGCCGCGTCGAAACGCGCAACCAACGAAGAGCGGCTTTAGCCGCTGAAGCCGTCCGGGATTGTCAGAGGCTAAAGCCTCTGACTCAAAACAACATGCCTCATCGGCGGGCCTGAAGGCCCGCCCTTTCAGACCGACTTTCACACCGTCGGTGGATAACTTTTCCCTCCCTTTGTTGTCGTGATGTCGGGTGAATGCCGGGGACAGGTTTGTCTTGTTCGCGGTGACGGGAGGCGTTAGTAGATGCCGCGCGGGCTGCGCGGTACTCATGGTTGCCCCCTCGGATGTTGTGCGAGACCTACAAGCGTTGATTACCTGGGTTCTACACTCGGTGCAGTAATCTATGTCACCGTTATTTGTGACGGTCTTAGCGAGGCGGGGATTCCAGGGACGGAGAACGAGAACGTGGGGTGTCTTGCCAGGCAGAGCGAGCGGCGAGAGGATATCCCAAAGCGTCCGAATCAGGGGCGAAACGCGAAGCGCCTTGGAGTGCGGAGGTCTGCCGCCGCCCTTCTTCCGGAGAAATCGCCGCCGTCCCTTCTCGACTGCCAAAGCGGCGGCGGGCGGACTTCGGACCGAACGACCCCGAACTGTGCGACTACGTTTGACTGGGCAGGATGGCGAGCACCCGGGTCCCGGTGCTGTCGCTCCGGATCTCCAATCGGCCGCCAAGCTGTTGAAGCCGCTCGCGCATGCCCGGAATACCTACCCCGCATGCGCTATCGCCAGGCTCCATGGGAAAGCCTTTTCCACGGTCCCGGATCTCGAGCGTGATCTCGCTGTCGTTGAGCGTCAGGCGGATGCCCGCTTCCGTGCAGCCGGAGTGACGGTAGACGTTGGTCAGCGCCTCCTGGGCCACGCGGAAGAGTGCAGACTCCACTTCCTGGGGAAGCCGCTCCAGTCCCGGCGAAACTTCGAAATCGACCCGGATCCTGGTCCGCTGGGCGAAACCATCGGCGAACCAGCGCAGCGCGGACCCAAGGCAGGCATTGTCCAAGGCGGGTGGATGAAGCAAGAAAGAGAGTGTGCGGATCTCGCGCGTAGCCTCTTCGACGAGCCGGGCGCTTTCCGCCACCGTCTTCCCGGCGCGCGGGTGGTCGGAGATTTCGTGATAAGTGCCGAGCAGGGCCAGATTGAGGCTCAGCGCCGAGAGCGTCTGGGCCGCACTGTCGTGCAGGTCCCGCGCCAGCTGGCGGCGGGCGTCGTCCTGAACGCTAAGGAGGCGACTCGAGAGATCCTGGATGGCTTCCTCGGCCTTCTTGCGCTCGGTGATGTCGCGGGTCACCTTGGTGAAGCCCGCGAGTTTTCCCGCCGGATCGTGCTGCGCCGTGATCACAACGTTCGCCCAGAAGCGGCTGCCGTCTTTGCGCAGGCGCCAGCCCTCGTCTTCGAAACGGCCTTCTTCGGCGGCAATTTCGAGCTCCCGGTTCGGCTTTCCGGATTGGATGTCGTCCAGCGGATAGAAGACAGAGAAATGCCTGCCCAGGATTTCTTCGCGCGAGTAGCCCTTGATTCGCTGCGCGCCCTGGTTCCAGCTCATCACGTGGCCCTTGCGGCTCAGCATGAAAATGGCGTAGTCCTTGACGCAGTCCACCAGCAGGCGGTAGCGCTGCTCGCTCTCGCGTAGCTCCTCGTAGGTTTTCGACAACTCGTCGAGCACCAGCGCCTGCTGCTGCAGATGAGCCACGTTGCGCAGGCGATCCTGGTCGCTCGAGAGCGCCATGTATCCTTCGGCGGGAATCACGCCCGAATGCTCCGAGCAGATTCTGAGAAACAGTTGCTCGTCTTCGGCGCGACGGAAGTTGCTCATCGGATAGGCGCAGCGCAGCGAGAAGGAGTACTTCGCAGCCAGATTGTTCCAGAGCTGCTCCAGTCGGATGGCGGCCTCCGTCGCTCCCTCCGCCCACAGCAGCGCGACCATTTCGCCAAAGGCGATCACGCGCCCGTCTTCGCCGCGGGCCGCCACCGAGGCGGACTGCATGACGCTCCCGATGATGTCGTTGAAACGGCCTTCATCAGGGCTTCCTCTACGCATGAATCGAGACAAAGTCTCAGCTGCGTCCAAGGCGACATATCGGCCCTGCTTGACGGCGAGCACTTGATCCACTCCCAGCGATCGCAAGCGCCGGCTGAGGCCGAGACGATGTTCGGACGTGGCAATCACCACGGCCACTCCGCCACTGCCCAGAGCGGCTCCCACCGAGCGGCTCAGAGGGTCGAGCAGGCTGTCGTCCGCGTGGTAGAACTGAACGACGTGGCCATCATGCGTTTCCGCATGACCGGCCATGTCTCCGAGCGACGCGCCCAAGCCGGGTGCAATTTCGAAGGTGCTCATCCTGACAGTCCTCCACAATTCTCACGCGACCATATTGCCCGCACTCGAGGCCGAGCATCAATCAGGGAAAACCCGTGCCCCCCGATATTCTCACCTGAAGGAGGGCTTCGCAAACACCTCGTGTGCGGCGGCTTGGAGGGCATGAGCGGATCGCAGTCGGGACGCTTTGGCCGCATCCGGCCTGTTCGCGGGCGGCATCGGAACTATTGTACGTTCGCCCGGAGCCCGCTCGATGTCCTCGCAAACCGCAGCCGCATTGCAGCCACAGAAAAAGACGTCAGCTGCGCCCAGAATCCTGCTGGTCGAGGACAATCCGCGGGTCCGCACTCCCCTGGTCGACTTGCTGCAGGCCTGGGGATACGACGTGGAGAGCGCCGCCGACGGACTCGAGGCGTTGAGGAAGGCCGCTCAATTCCGACCCGACGTTGTTGTCTCCGATCTGCACATGCCTCGCCTCAGTGGTGCCCAGCTCATACGGGAATTGCGAACCCGAAATCCCAGGTTGAAATTCATCCTGTACAGCGGCCTGCGGCCCGACGAGCAGGACCTGATGGGCCTCGAGGGCGTCTGCTTCCTGCAAAAGCCGTTCGACCCCGCACGGCTGCGGGAGCAGATCGAGAACTGCCTGAGAGAACTCCTCCCCTGACCCCTCGCTGTTGCGCCGGTGTCCTCACCGGCGATTTTCGACGCCACGGAACAGCACCGCGGTCCTCACTACGATATGCGATCTTCAATTAATGTACATCGTTCGGCGCCGGAGGCAATTGGGGAAGCCCGATCTGGCGCGCGACATCGGCGTAGCAACTGAACTGGCGCACGGAGGCGTATCTTGGATCCACGTTCACATAGAGCAGCCCAGCGTCGTGATCCTGGATCCGAACACTGAGGCTGCTGCAGGTCCGGGCCCTATCGCCGAGCATCGCCCAGTACACCGCCGCCACGGCGCCGTCTGCTTTTTCGCCCCGACGCACCGCGTCGTCCAACTCCGCGCGGGCGAGCCCGCGCATCCCCTCACGCGCAAATCCCTCCTCGACGGCGCGGGCCAGGATTTCGTCGGCACTCGCAATGCGCGCGTTCTTTTCGGCGGCCTGCGCGTACTCGGACTCGCGACCCTGCGCCAAATACCAGCCTTCGATGCGGAAATGGGCGGGAACAAAGTTCGGGTCCATGGCGAGCGCGCGCTGGAACTGCTGCCATGCCTGCGAGTAGTCGCCGCGAAGGTAACGGATCCAACCGTCGTCCACCAGCATGATGGGCGAAAGCGGGTCGAGCGCCACCGCAGCGCCGATCTCCTTTTGCGCCTCGTCAAGCCGCAGTTCGGGAACGAGAAAGAAATCGGCATACCACTGGTGCCCGGTGGCGTAGTTGGGATCGAGTTCGATTGCCCGCTGAAACTCCTCGCCGGCCGCAGCCCAGTTCCACTCGAATACGGCGTCGGTTGCGGCCAGCGCGGTATGAGCTTCGGCGCAATTGGGGTCCTCCGCCAGGGCGCTGACCGCCGCCTGACGCGCCAGAGGGCCGACTTCAGCGGCGGCATCGCCGTTCATTCCCCACAGGACGTACACGTCAGCCAGGCTTGCAAAAGCCGGGGCGAAGTGCGGGTCTTCCGCAGTAGCTCGGGAAAAATATTCGACCGCTCGGCCGAAGGTGCGCACGTCGCGGCGGTTCCACACGTAAAGCCCCTCGAGGTAATCATCGTAGGCCTGGCGATCCACCCCGGAAGGACGTCCAGTGGGCGCAGGGAGGATCGTGCCATCGGGCCTTACGGCTGCACGGATCTCCCGGGCCACGTCACGCGCCACGCGGTCCTGCAGCGCGATCACCTCATCAACGGAGTCTTCATAGGTTCCGGCCCACAGATGCCGGTCGGTCGCCGCTTCGATAAGCTGAGTGGTGATCCGGACGTGATTTCCAGACCGCACCACCGAACCCTCAATCACGCCGTCAACCGCGAGAGCGCGGGCGATGTCCGGCAAAGAACGATGTGCGTTCTGAAACTGTGACGATGAAGTGCGAGAGACAACCCGCAATCCGTGGATGTGTGCAAGTTCGGTCGTCAACTCGTCGGTGATGCCGGCGGCGAAGTAGTCCTGAGCGGGATCGCCGGAGAGATTATCGAGCGGCAACACGGCCAGCGATTGGATTCGGGCTCCGCCGGCACTCACCTTGTCGTGGGAACTCGCCCAGCGTTCCAACAACATCCCCCCCAGAACCAGGAGCACGACTGCCATAGAAATGATGGCCACGGTTCTTGGGCGCAACGACAGAAAGGGACGCGTGCCGGATGACTCGTCCTGAACCTGCGGGATTGGCGGCGCCTCGCCCGACGGAGCCGGTGCGCTACCGGCCGCCGGAACCGGGGACGGTACCGCAGCGCCCGCAGCCTGGGATTCCTCCGGCTGATCCGCCTGCGCGGGCTGGACATCGCCCCGCAGGCGATAGCCGCGCTTGGGAATGGTCTCGATCTGAATGGCGCCGCCCGACCCGGCCAGGAGCTTGCGCAGGGCCGAGATATGAACCGCCAGGTTCACTTCCTCCACAAAGGTGTCTGGCCAGACCGCCCTCATCAGGTCGTCTTTGCTGACGATTTCGTTGGCCTTGGTGGCGAGAACCGCCAAGACTTCGACGGCGCGCGGCGCGAGCGCCACCGGTTGTCCGTCGCGCAACACAACCTTTGTTTCTGCATGGAGTTGGAAGGGTCCCAGTTGCAGGACTTCGGGTGGGGTTTTAGGCACGCCCATGACGGCTTAAAGATTTTTTAAAGCTTTCTAAAAGACACAACTCGGTCGTTTCGCGTAAAACCACCCATGCTGCGGTAAACAGCCGCGACGGCGTATTGCCGCGCCGAGGGGGCACGACACCCCGCTGAGCAGTTGCTGCGCGAAAAGGTGGCATCGCCGCCGAAGGTGAAGTGTGTCTTGGCCAAGAAATCGTATCCGATGAGATTCCAAGTATCAAGGCCCATGGATCGCCATTAGTCAGGAGTGTAACTCTGCCGACGTGAGCTCGAGGCTGTCCATTGAGACAACGCAGACTCGCGCTTCTGACGTCATTACAACAGCCAGAAAGGGAATTGAGAGGAGAAACGTCCATGAACGAACGAGGGGGGAGAATCAACCTCAGGGCACTCGGTGGCGCTGCGACTATGCTGGCCATCGCTTCACTGCTCGGCGCCGGCGCGACTTCGGCATTCGGGCAAACGTGCACGAACAGCATCGACGATGCCTGGATCGGAGCGTCGACGGGTGAGTGGAGCGTTGCGTCGAATTGGTCGGCCGGAGAGCCGAGTTCGACTTGCGACGTCTTTATTCAATCGACAGCCGCCGTCACTCTGGACGTCAACGGTTCGACCGCCAACCTCACCATCGGCAGCGCCAACAGCCTGACGCTTCCCACCGTAACGAACGCAAGTCCCTCTCTCACCGTCAGTGGCTCCTCCATCGCGAACAGTGGCCAGATTATCATGTCCGCTCCGGTAAGTTTTGGCACAACGGGCATGTCGATCTTAGCCACCGGGACGGTGACCCTGTCCGGCGGCGGAACGATTAGCCTGAGTGCCAACTCCAACGGCGGCGACTATCTCTCAAGCGGCGGAGGCAGCACCACGCTGTTGAACCAGTCGACGATCGAGGGCGGCGGCAGCTTCGACATGACCTTCGACAATGCCAGCACGGGAGTGATCAACGCCAACGAATCCGGCGAGCAGCTCGTGGTGGGACGCAACAACACAAATGGCCCCTCAACCAACACGGGCTTGATGGAAGCGACCGGCGGCGGCCAGCTCGCCATGGGAAGCCTCACGCTGAACAACGTCGGTGGGACGGTTAAGGCGTCGGGCACGGGCTCCGCGGTTTTGCTCCAGAGCGAAGGTCAGGGTGGCGAGACGTTCAGCGGCGGCACTTGGACGACCGCAAGCGGAGGGGTGATTCAGAGTCTCGACTACACCGTGACTTTCGACGGCACGGGCGGAAACACTATAACCAACTCTGGCACCCTGCAATTGGTTGATGGTGCGCCGCACCCGGGCGGCAATTTCCAAGGAACCGTCAACAATACCGGAACGATTCAGGTCTTGTCCAAGGGCTCCGGAATCAGCATTGGCATCCCATCGGGGCAGACGCTCACGCTGAGTGGCAGCGGCAGTGTTACCTTGGGTGACGGCACGAATAACAGCTACAACAACGACGACGGGATCACCGGCGGCACGTTGGTCAACCAGCAGCTGATTCAGGGCACGGGCACGATCTTGAATCTCACCTCATTCACCAACAGCTCCGGCGCCACCATCAATGACAACATCCCTGTCGGTTCGGCTGGCCTGCAGCTTCAGTTGGGTCGGGCGGGCGCCAGCACGAACGCGGGAACCATCGAGGCAACGAACGGCGGCGGACTTGTTATTGGAAGCACCACGATCACGAACACCAGCGGGACGATCAAGGCGACAGGCAGCGGATCCTATGTTGATCTGGCAGGATCACTGGGGACTTCCGGCCTGACGGTCACCGGCGGGACCTACACCACCTCGAGTGGCGGAACCATCTACGCCGGGGGCGGTACACTGCTCGACGGCACCGGCAGCAACGCGATCACCAATAGCGGGTTGATCCTGGTGGATGATGCTCGCAACAACGCCCAGATTCAGGGCAGCGTCACCAACAGCGGAACCATCCAGATGACGTCCAATGGGGACGAGGTGAGCCTCTGCATCCCCAACGGGCAGACCCTGACGCTCAACGGCGGCGGAATCGTGATGATGGGAGACGGCACCAGCAACATCAACAACAACCAGCTTCTCCTGGGATGCGCTCTCGGCAGCAGCGGCGCGCTGGTGAACCAGTCGACGATTCAAGGCGCGGGATCGATCGGGCTGATCAGCAGCATCACCAACAAAGGCACCATCAATGCCAACGATCCTGTCGGCTCAAACAACGTCCAACTGATCTTGAGCGCCCAGGGCACACCGGTCACCAATACCAACATCCTGGAGGCGACGAACGGCGGCGCGCTGCAGATCAACGTGCCCGTGACCAACACCGGCGGCACGATCAAGGCGACGGGCACCGGGTCCTACGTGGTGCTTACGGGCACGCCCGCAGTCGTCACGGGTGGCACCGTGACCACGTCGTCGGGCGGAACGGTCTACGCTGACGGCGGCGCGGGACTGACCGGCCTCACCAATTCCGGCACCGTGGTGATTCAGGACAACAATAGCGCCGTCTTCTCAGGTACGATCACCAACAATGGGACGATCTCCGTCGATTCCACGGGCGACAACACAACCCTGTCCCTTCCTGTCGGACAGACCACCACCTTCACGGGCACGGGATCGATCACCTTGGCCCTGAACACGAACAACAACAATGAGAGCGTGATCGCAGCCACCTCCTGCGGTAGCGCCACTCTCGCCAACCAAAGCACGATCCAAGGCTCCGGTACGTTTTTTCCGAATACCAACTGCTTCAGTACCATGACCAACAGCGGTACCATCAATGCCAATCAGTCGACTTCAGGACCGCTCATCATCATGGCGGCCAATTTGACCAACACCGGAACCCTCGAAGCTACCAGCGGTGGCACACTGCAACTGACGGCCGCCAACGTCACGAATACCGGTCACACGATCTCGGCATCGGGCACCGGCTCCATTGTCCAATTGGGCTCGCCCGCGTTTAATCAATCCATGACCCTGACAGGAGGCACGCTCACCACGTCCGGCGGCGGGCTGATCTACGCCGAGCACAATTCGACGCTCACCGGCTTCACCAATTCCGGCACGATCACCATTCCGGACAACAACACGGTCAATTTCACCGGAACGATCAGCAACAATGGAACCATCAATCTGTCGTCCAGCGGCGACACCACAAACTTCGTGATCCCCGCCGGCCAGACAGCGACTCTGACGGGGACGGGTTCGCTGACCCTCTCCAACTTCACGCAGAACACCATCGCTTCCAGCAGTTGCAACAGCTCCACCTTGATCAACCAAAGCACGATTCAGGGCTCGGGCACCTTCTATCCCAATACGAACTGCTACGGCGTGCTGACGAACAGCGGTACGCTCATTGCCAATCAGAAGAACCCCATGCTGCTGTACGGTGTGAATTTTAGCAACACTGGAACACTCACCGTGGCCGCCGGCAGCACCATGAGTTTTCAGGATTCGACGGCCAGCTTCTCCAACCTGGTCAGCGACACCGGCGGCTACACGCTGAACGGGGGAAGCTATCAAGTGACGGGGGCGCTGCAGATACCCGGCGACATTTATCAGAACTCCGCCAACATAACCCTGACGGGGGCGTCGGCGCTGATCGAGGACGAGTCGGGCACGAATTCGCTTTCCATGCTGACCGTCAACTCGTCGATTGGAACGCTGACGCTGGCGAGCGGCGCGACTTTGTCAACCACGGCCAACTTCACCAACTCCGGCATCCTGAATCTCTCGCCCGGAACGCTGAATGTGACCGGTGGGTTCACGCAATCCGGCACCTTCAGCGAGAGTATCGGCGGGGCCACCGCCGGGACGCAGTACGGCCAGACGAAGGCATCGGGCGCGGTCACGGTGGGAGGCACGCTGAACATCACGCTGACCAACGGCTATGTGCCGCCCATCGGCGCGAGCTTCACAGTGATCACCGGCGGCTCGCGCACCGGAACGTTCACCAAGGTGAACGGAACTACCATCAACAGCAAAGAACATTTCAACGTGAACTACACCTCGACCGCCGTGACGCTGTCGGTGGTGCCCAGCAGCGGTACCGTGCCTCTCAGCGAGAGTCCCACCCAGACGGTGGACTTCTTCGGCGACGGCAAAGGCGAACCGGCCCTCTTCCGGCCTTCGACCGGCACCTGGTACGTGATGTCCAACAGCGGCGGCGGCAATCTCAAGCAGGCCTGGGGAGTGAGCGGCGACATTCCGGTGGCCGGCGACTATGACGGCGATGGCAAGGACGACTTCGCTGTCTTCCGGCCCTCGACGGCCACCTGGTACGTGATGCCTTCCGACGGCGGCAGCACCATCACCAGACAATATGGCGCCACCGGCGACATTCCCGTCCCCGCCGACTACGACGCCGACGGCAAGACCGATTTCGCGATCTGGCGGCCGTCGAACGGGACCTTCTACGTGATTCAGAGCAGCAATGGCAAGACCACGAACAAGCAATTCGGGATCACGGGAGACATTCCGGTGCGCGGCGATTTCGACGGGGACGGCAAGAACGATTACGCCGTCTTCCGGCCCTCGACCGCCACCTGGTACGTGGTACAGAGCAGCACCGGCGCCAGCGTCCATCAGCAATGGGGCGCGGTCGGCGATATCCCGGTCGAAGGCGATTACGACGGCGACGGCAGGACGGACTATGCCGTCTGGCGGCCGTCGAACGGGACCTTCTACGTGATTCAGAGCAGCAACGGCCAGCACGTGAGCACCGCGTATGGCACCATCGGCGATATCCCGGCGGTCGGCGACTTCGACGGCGACGGCAAGAACGACTACGCGGTGTTCCGGCCCTCGAACGGCACCTGGTACTTCTCCTACTCGAGCGGCGGGACGGCGAACGCGCCCTATGGTTCGACGGGCGACATTCCAGCCACACATCTAGCCTCGATGTATACGCTCGACAGGCATATCGCCAATTTTGACGGCGATCGCAAGGCTGATATCGGCGTCTTCCAGCCGTCGAACGGCACCTGGTACGTGATCGCCAGCAGCACGGGTAAGAGCGTCACCGAGGCCTATGGCACGAACGGCGATCTGATCGTGCCGGGCGACTACGATGGCGACGGCAAGACCGATTATGGCGTCTGGCGTCCCAGTACTCTCACCTTCCATGTCTTGCTCAGCAGCACCGGCCAGAGCGTCTCGCAGGGGCTGGGGCTGAGCGGCGACATTCCGGTTCCGGGCGATTACGATGGCGACGGCAAGACCGATTACGCCGTCTTCCGGCCCTCAAACGCGACCTGGTACGTGATTGCGAGCAGCACGGGCAAGAGCATCACGAAGCCCTACGGCGCCGCGAGCGACATTCCCGTGCCCGCCGACTACGACGGCGACGGCAAGACCGACTACGCCATCTGGCGTCCGTCGACCCAGACCTGGTACGTGCTGTATAGCAGCACGGGCGTGAGTACACATCTGCAGTTGGGTCAGAGCGGCGACATCCCGGTGCCGGGCGACTACGACGGCGACGCCCGCGCGGACTACACGGTGTTCCGTCCCTCGACGGCGACGTGGTACACGGTCCAGTCGAGCACCGGCAAGACGGTCAGCACGCCTTACGGAGCCACGGGCGACATCCCTGTGGCCAAGGACTACGACGGCGACGAGAAGACGGACATCGCGGTGTTCCGTCCCTCGACGGCGACGTGGTACATCCTGCAGTCGAGCACGGGAAAGTCGACCAGCACCATGTGGGGGCTGTCGACCGACGTACCGGTGAATCTGCCCACGGGCCAGTCGCAGTAACCCGGCCCGTCCCGAACGGTGGCGGCGGCATCTCTGGGTGTCACCGCCACACCGCCATCATCCAGGCACGGGGTTCAGTCTCCGCCACTGAAGGAAGTCTACCGCGTCAACGAGGACACACTTTCACCCGAGTAGTAGTTGACAAAAACCATGGCCTCCGGTTGTAATAGAAACTCCAAGTGATTCTGACGGAGAGGACTGTGGGTACTTATCTTCAAAAGGCCCGCCGGGGCGGCGTGCGCTGGACGCTGATCGACGCCGAGGGACAGGTGCTCGGACGCCTGGCGTCGCGCGCTGCGCGGGTGCTGATGGGCAAGAATTCGCCGGATTTTACGCCGCACGCGGATCATCGCGACGGCGTGATTGTCATCAACGCGGAGAAGATCCGCTTGACGGGCAAGAAGTGGGACGACAAGGTCTATCGCCACCACACGGGGTATCCGGGCGGTCTGAAGGAAATTTCCGCGCGGCAGGTTCTCGAAACACATCCGGAGCGGCTGGTTCAGGAAGC